>Ga0315910_10000135_pt1 | contig 92372 bp, 80 predicted proteins | sample EdamamesoilMG_FD_204470 | JGI IMG/M metagenome (GOLD analysis project Ga0315910, IMG submission 204470) | Garden soil microbial communities collected in Santa Monica, California, United States - Edamame soil | ecosystem: Environmental > Terrestrial > Soil > Garden | place: USA: California...
ACGGATCGCTCGCCCGGCTCCACGGTCCGTGGAGCCAGAAGCGGGCGCGCGCCAGCGCCCGCGGGTCGAGCGGCTCGCTGAAGCGCAGCACGATGCGCCCGTCGTCGAGGCGCGCCGGCCGCGTGAGGAGCGCCGGCGGGCCGGGCAGCGGGTCGACGAAGAGCTCCGATGCGGGCCGCTGCTGCCACCCTTCGCTCGCCGGCAGCGCGGCGAGGCGCCACGTCGCGCCCGCGTCGAGGCCGGCGCCGTCCTGCGAGCGCAGCGTCGTCAGGCGCGGCAGGCCGACCAGCTCGAGCAGGAGCTCCTCGCCCGGCACGAAGGCGACGTCGGAGAGGTCGGGCGCGCACGGCGGCGCCGGCGCGAAGGTCGCGGTCGCGCCCTCGACGCGCCAGTCGCCGGCGACCTCGCGCCCGTCGCGCGCGTGGATCAGCCGCAGCGACGACGGCAGGCGCGAGCCCGGCGCGATCGCGCGCGTGAACGAGAGGACGATCGGCTCGTTGAGCCGCAGCTTCCGGCCAGGATCGGGCGCCTCGCTCAGCGCGAACGGCTCGCGCGCGCAGCCGCCGAGCAGCAGCGCCGCCAGCGCCGCGCGCCTCACTTCGCCGCCTCCGCCGCCGCGATCGCCAGCCCGCGCGCGACGAGCCACGGCTCGAGGCGGTGCGCCGACTCGAGGCGCGCGCCGAGCCACTTCGCGTCGCCGCCCGCGACGAAGAGCGGCGGCGTCCCGCCCGCCGCCTTGCGCAGCGCCGCAACCAGCCGGTCGACCATCCCGGCGATCCCGGCGTCGAGGCCGTGGCGGATCGCCTCCTCGGTCGTGCGGCCCGGCAGCGCGAGCGGCGCCGGCTCGCCCCACGGCGCGATCTCGGGCAGCAGGTCGGTGTGGAGGCGCAGCGCCTTCGCCTGCAGCACGCGGCCCGGCACGATCGCGCCGCCGCGGAAGGCGGGCCGCGCGTCGACCCAGTCGATCGTGATCGCGGTGCCCGCGTTGACGCAGAGCGCCGCGCCGCCCGCGAGCCGCGCCGCCGCCAGCGCAGCCGCGACGCGATCGACGCCGGCCGTGACCGGATCGGGCAGGTCGCACCGCAGCGGGAAGGTCGCGGCGCGGTCGTGCAGCGTGACGGGATGGCGTCGCGACAGCCGCTCGGCCAGCGCCGCGCCGAAGCGGTGGACCGCGCCGACGACGATCGTCCGCGGCGCCAGCGCCTGCGCGACCTGCTCCCACCGCGCGAGCTCCGCCTCGTCGTCGCCGCCGCGCGCGCGCCGGTCGGCGAAGACGGGCGGTCCCGACGTCGCCTGCGCCGCGTCGGCGAAGCCGGCCGCCGCCACGCTCGTGTTGCCGACGTCGAGCGCGAGGATCGTCACGGACGTGGCCTCGTCGGGCCGGCGCGAGGGCGCACCGCGGCCGCTATTCGCGGTTCACCAGGATCGTCTTGGTGATCTCCTTGCCCTTGCGGCGGAGCACCACGACGTACTTCGAGAGATTCCCGTTCTCGCGGATGTAGGCGTAGGCGTCCTTCTCGGTCGACGCCGGCGTGCCGTTGATCGAGAGGAGCGTGTCGCCCGCCTGCACGCCGTAGTTCCGCGCGAGCGAGCTGTTGCTCCGCATGTTGCCGACCGTCAGCTCCTTCTTGCCGTCGGCGTTCGGCACCTCGCGCAGCTTGAGGTCGTTCAGGTAGCTGCGCGCGTTGCTGGAGAGCTCGGCGTGGTCCTTCGAGCCGATCAGGTAGCCGGCGTCGTTCGGCAGCGTGATCGTCCGCTCGACCTTCTTGTTGGCGGCGAGGAACTCCTTCTCGCTGTCGGAGAGCGCCGTGTCGACGGCGACGGTCGTCGCGGCGGACGCCGTGCCGGGATGCTTCTTGCCCTCCTCCTGGCGCTGCGGCCGGAGCTCGACCTCCTTGCCGCACCAGTCGAAGACGGCGACGCCGGCGTGGATCGCCTTGAGGCGTCCGTGGTAGGGCTCGTCGTCGTAGGGCGCGGTCAGCGTCGAGCCGACGCCGAGGATCAGCTCGTCGCGCGTCGGCTTGACCGCGTCGTCCTTGTACTTGACGACCACGCGCCCGCCGTCGGCCGGCGCCGAGGTGATGGCGCTGATCTTCACCACGTCGGTCAGCGGCTTCTCGGGCAGCTTGACCGGTCCCTCGGGCTTCGGATCCGGGGGCTTGGGCTGCTCCTTCACGTGGCCGTTCAGCGGCGAGCTCACCAGCCGCTTGTACTCGTCCCACTGCCCGAGCTTGACCGCCTTCTGGTCGATCGTGCCCTGCGCGTCGCTGATCTCCTTGGTGAAGACGGCCGGGTCGCGCGGCACGTAGGCGCCCGAGCGCTGGCGGTCGAAGATCTTCCAGACGATCAGCCCGGCCCACGCGGCGAGCGCGAGCGTGCCGACCCAGAGGAGCCCTCGCCACTGACGCACGTGGATCTGCATCGCGAGTCCCGCCATCCGATCACGCCCCGCTCGTGCCCGAGGAGCGCGGCGCGAAGGGCGCGCCGCTCGTCCCGCGGGCAGGTCGAGGCGGACGGGAGCCTATCGGCCCCGTCCCCCCCGCGGAAGCGACGCCGGTCGGACGCGCGGCGCGCGCCGTTATTCCGCGCCCCCGCGCGCAGCGGCCGCGCCGCGGCCGCGCGCGCTCACAGCCCGCGCGAGACGCCGGCGAACGCGAGCTTCAGCTCGTCGGGGTTGTCGGCGGCGGCGACGGCGTCCTGCATCGCGATCTTGCCGCTCGTGTAGAGCTTCTGGAGGCTCTGCGCGAACGTCATGGTCCCGAAGAAGTTGTCGGCCGCGAGCGCCTTCGGCAGCTCGTCGGTGCGGCCCGCCTTCAGCATCTCGCGCACGGTCGGCGTCGGCAGCAGCAGCTCCACCGCCGGGATGCGCGACTGGCCGTCCATGCCGTTCAGCAGGCGCAGCGAGACGACGCCCGCGAGCACCATCGAGAGCTGGAGCCGGATGAGCTGGTGCTGGTAGTCGGGGAAGAACGAGAGGATGCGCTCGACCGTCTGCACGGCGTTGATCGTGTGGAACGTCGAGAGGACGAGGTGGCCGGTCTCGGCCGCCTGGATCGCCGCCTCGACGGTCGCGCGGTCGCGCATCTCGCCGATCATGATCACGTCGGGCGCCTGGCGCAGCGCGTACTTGATCGCCGTCTGCCAGTCGGCCGTGTCGGAGCCGATCTCGCGCTGCGAGATGACGCAGTTCTTGTCGGTGAAGAGGAACTCGACCGGGTCCTCGACCGTCACGACGTGGCGGCCCTGGTTCTGGTTCATGTGCTCGACCATCGCGGCGAGCGTGGTCGACTTGCCCGAGCCCGCGACGCCGGTGGTCAGCACGAGGCCGCGCCGCAGCGACGCCAGCTTGGCGAGCTGGTCGGCCGGCAGGTTGAGCTGCGCGAAGCTCGGCACCTCGGCGCGGATGTGGCGGAAGACCACGGCCGGCATGCCGAGCTGGTGGAAGACGTTGACGCGGAAGCGGGCGAGGCCGGCGACCTCGTAGGCGAGGTCGACCTCGCTGCCGCGCACGAAGGTCTCCATGCGGCGGTCCTCGAGCAGCGAGGCGACGACGCGCAGCAGGAAGTCGCGCGTCAGCTCCTCCTCGGCGAGGTGCAGCAGCCCGCCGCGGACGCGGACGGTCGGCTTCGCGCCGACCTTCAGGATGAGGTCGGGAGCCTTGTGCTCCACCATCGACTCGAGCAGGTCGAGCAGATCCATCGCGCGCTCCCTTCGGCAGACCGGACGATCCCGCATGCGGATCGACGCCGGCGACCGCGCCGCTTGAGGGGCGGCCAGGAGGGGAGGCCCGGGTGAGGAAGCGCTTTCCCGTCAGTTCGGGGCGGGATCGCCGGCGCCCGCGCGCGCGAGCTCGAAGAGGCGGCGGGCGAGCTCCTCGAGGCCGTCGCCGCGATGCGAGGAGAGGAGCAGCGGCTTGCGGCCGGTGAGGCGCTCGATCTCGGCGACGGGCGGCGCCTCCGCGCAGAGGTCGACTTTCGAGAGGACGAGGAGCTCCGGCTTGCCGACGATCACGTCGCCGTACGCCTCGAGCTCGTGGCGGACGGTGCGCCACGCGGCGGCGATCGCCTCGGCGTCGCCGGTGGACGCGTCGACGAGGTGGACCAGCACGCGCGTCCGCTCGACGTGCTTGAGGAAGCGCTGGCCGAGGCCCTTGCCGCCGCTCGCGCCCTCGATCAGGCCCGGAAGGTCGGCGAGCGTCATCTGCTCGTAGTCGTGCTCGACCACGCCGAGGCGCGGCTGGAGCGTCGTGAAGGGGTAGTCGGCGATCTTCGGCCGCGCGGCGGAGAGGCGCGCGAGCAGCGTCGACTTGCCGGCGTTCGGCAGTCCGACCAGCCCTGCGTCGGCGAGCAGGCGCAGCTCGAGCCGCACGCGCCGCGTCTCCCCGTCCTCGCCCGGCTCGCAGATGCGCGGCGTCTGGCGGTCGGGGCCCTTGAACGAGTGGTTGCCGCGGCCGCCGCGACCGCCCTTCAGGAAGGGGACCGGCTCGTCCGCGCCGATCAGCTCGACGAGCACGTGGCCGCGCTTCACGTCGCGCACGATCGTGCCCTGCGGCAGCTCGAGCACGAGGTCCTTGCCCGCCGCGCCGGCGCGGTTGTTCGAGCCGCCCGGCCCGCCGCTGCCGCCCTTGAAGAGGCGCCGTCCCTTCAGCTCGTCGAAGGTGTTGCGCGAGGTGCGCGCGACCAGGATCACGTCGCCGCCGCGGCCGCCGTTGCCGCCGTCGGGCCCGCCGCGCGGCATGTGCTTCTCGCGCGCGAACGAGATGCAGCCGGGGCCGCCCTTGCCGGCCTTGAGCTCGATCTCGACTTCATCCAGGAACGGCATGCGGATCGTCCCGCGCCCCCATCGTGCAGCGGGAGCGGCGGCCGCGTGGCGCGGCCCCGCTCCCGTCGTCGCGCGGCGCGCTTCGCGTCGCTGCGGTCAGTTCGAGCCGGCGGCGACCGGGTCGATCGTGACGCGGTTGCCCGTGAGGTACTTCACGCGGCCCGGCTTCAGCGCGTAGAGCGTGAAGTCGCGGCCGGTGCCGACGTTGGCGCCCGCGTGGATCCGGTTGCCGACCTGGCGGACCAGGATCGCGCCGATGCCGACGACCTCGCCCGCGTACGCCTTCACCCCGCGGTACTGCGGGTTGGAGTCGCGGCCGTTGCGGGTGGAGCCCTGTCCCTTCTTGTGTGCCATGGCGCTTCGCCTCTCTCGAGAACGTTCGGCTCAACCCGTGATCGACGTGATCTTCACCTTGCAGAGCGACGCGCGATAACCGGTGCGGACGCGGTACGCCTTCGCGCGCCGGTACTTCTGCACGTAGATCTTCTCGCCCTTGCCGGCGAAGACGACCTGCCCGGTCACCTTCGCGCCCGCGACCGTCGGCGTGCCGAGCTTGTCGCCGACCAGCAGGACGCGGTCGAACGCGACCTCGTCGCCGACCTTGCGGTCGCGGCCGTCGATCTCGATCACGTCGCCCTGGCTCACCTTGAACTGGTGGCCGCTGGCCTCGATCACCGCGTGCATGAAGCGTCCCTCGCCGGTCGTGCGCATCGTCGTCGCACGTCATCCCCCGCCCGCGCCGGAGTTCCCGGCGGCGTCGGCCGCGGGGGTTCCCGGGGGAAAAGGGGCCGGGGATGGTAGCGAGGCGGTCGCGGGCTGCCAAGCGATCCGTTGCGCCCGGCGCAACGCGACCCCCTGCGGCGTCGCGGCGCGCAGCGCCTCGAGGAAGCGGCCGACCGAGACCCGCCCGCCGGGCGGCGCCTCCAGCAGGAGCAGCGCCGTGGCGCCGCCGCCTTGCTCCGGCACGACCCCGCGCACGACCGACCAGCGGCCGTTCAGGGTCGGCAGCGGGTCGGGCAGGGCGGCGAGCGCGGCCGCGAGCTCGCCCTCCGACTCGGCTTCGAGCTCGAGCGCGATCGGGGCGTCCTTCGGCTCGGGGTGGGAGCCGGCGACGACGGACACCACCGCGAGCCCGCGCGGCAGCGCGCCCGCGAGCTGCTGCAGCAGCGCGTCGGGATCGACCGGCGCGGCGAACTGCACGACGTAGCGCTCCGCGTCGGAGCCGACGCCGAGCGGGAGCGGCTCGGGCAGGCGCATCTTGGTCCGCTTGTGGAAGCCCGCCGTGAAGCGCAGCGGGAGGAGCGCGCGGCGCAGCGCGCGCTCGAGCGAGCGCGCCGTGTCGAGGTGGCCGAGCCACGCCATCTCGCCGCGCTTCGCGAGCGTGAGGGTGAGCGAGAAGTCGGGGAGGGCCTCGGTCATCGCGGCAGCGGGCTCGCGCGGGAACGAAGACGGCGCCCCCCGCCGCGAAGGGCGAGGGGCGCCGCACGATACTCGCGTTCGTCCGCCTCGCGGCGGGGCCGGCTCAGCTCGAGCCCGACGCCATCTCGTCCCACTCGAGCGCCGCGTTGCGCTGGTAGCTCTCGATCACCGCGTCGAGCTTGTCGTTGGTCTTCTCCGACCCCTCGACGATCCACGGCGTGATGAAGACCAGCAGCTTGCGCTCGTCCTCGCTCTGCAGCGTGCTCTTGAACAGCTCGCCGATCAGCGGGATGTCGCCGAGGCCGGGGACCTTCGTCTCGCTCTTGTTGGTCGTGTTCTGGATCAGGCCGCCGACGATGCCGGTCTGGCCGTTCTCCAGCATCAGGTTGGTCACGATCGTCTGCTCGCCGACGCGCGGCAGCTGGATCGAGCCCGAGCCGGCCGCGCCCGCGCCGACCTCGAAGAGGTCGAAGCCGGCGTGGTCGGGGTCGCTGGTGCCGGTCAGCACGCGCGCCTGCGGGATCACGTTCATCAGCACCTTGTTGGTGCCGGGCACGACGTGCGGGATCACGAGGAGCTGGAAACCGGTGTCGACCGGCGAGTCGGCGCCCTCGCGGATCGTCAGCTCGAGGCCGCCCGACTGGCTCGAGGCCGCCTCGGCCTCGGCGTAGGGCACCTGCTCGCCGACGAAGATGGTCGCCTCGCGGTGGTCGACGGTGGTGATCGTCGGCGCCTGGATGATCTGCGCGCTGCGGTCCTCCTTGATCAGGCGGATCGCCAGCGAGGTCGCGGAGAAGTCGAGCGAGCCCGGCACGACGGGGCTGAAGGTGTTGCCGATCGAGGCGTTGTCGTCGGTGCGGCCGGGCAGCAGGTTGTCGGCGAACGAGCCCGGGCCGAGGTTGAACGGGTAGCGGCTGTCGCGCTTGGCGCCGGAGAGCGACGCGCTGAAGCCGTTGTCGAAGCCGAACGACAGGTCGCGCGCCGAGTTGTTCGTCGTCGTGACGAAGCGCACGTCGATGTGGATCTGCGCCGGCTCGACGTCGAGGCGCTCGAGGAACTTGCCGATCTCGTCGAGCACCGGCTTGGTGTCGCGGACGAGGATCGCGTTCTGGTCCTCGAGGTAGTCGAGGTCGCCCTTCTCGCTCTTCATCTTCTCGAGCGCCTCGAGCAGCGGGAACCGCCGCTTGGTCTGCTCGGCGATCGACTGGCCGCCGCCGCCGGCGGCCTGCCCCTTCTGGTCCTGGCGCGTCTCGATGTACGCGGTCTCGATGCGCGCGACGTAGCTGCCCTTCGGCCGCAGGTAGCGCAGCGGGAAGAGGCGGCGCTCGACGTGGGTCGAGAGGCCCGCCTCGTCGACGACGCGCAGGATGCCGCGGTCCTCCTGCACGAGGAAGAAGCCGTAGGTCTTCACGACGGCCTCGAGCGCGTCGCGCCACGGACGGTCGTTGATGACCATCGTGACGCTGCCCTTGACCTTGTCGGAGACGACGATGTTGGCGTTGCCGTACTTGGCGACCGCCTCGATCACCTTCTTGATGTCCTCGGCCTGGAAGGCCATGGTCACGCGCGGCGGCTTCTCGACGCGCCAGAGCTTCGGGCTCTCCTGCGTCGCGATGCAGCCCGCGTTCTCGGCGATGAGGACGAGCGCCTCGGTCCACGGCACGTCGCGCAGCTTGATCGTCACGCGCGAGTCGACGCCGACCGGCGACACGATGGTCACGCCGACCTTCGTGCGGAGGTGGTCGAGCACGTCCTCGAGCGGACGGTCGGCGACGTCGAGCGTGATCATCGCGCCCTGGTCGACCGAGCCGGCGACGGGTCGCCCCTCGCCGATCACCTGCGCCGGGCACTCCGCGCTCCACGCGAGCGCGAGGCACGCCGAACCCGCCGCGATCCAACGATTCCGCTTCGCAGCCATGCCCATCCCTCTCCCGGGCGTCGCCGCCCTCTCCTCGTTCCTTCTTCCGGCCGCGCGCGCGGCCGCGAGGTCCCCCGTGATCCTGGCCCTGCTGTGTCGGCGCTCTCAGAGGTCGAACGTGAGCGGAACGCCCCGATATTCGAAGACGAGGCGGTCCTCGTGGATCTCGAGCAGCACCAGGTCGTCCTCCAGCGCCTCGCCGGCGCGGTAGACGACGTGGTTGATGATCGCGACCGACTCCGCGCCCGGCTCCACGACGAGGCCGGTCACGGCGAGCTTCTTCTTGCCGAAGTCGACGGCCGTCTGCGCGGCCAGGTAGTACTGCTCGAGCTTGCCCTGGATCTCGACCACCTTCGGGTCGGCCGAGCCGTCCGTGTCGGTGATGCGCACCAGCTCGTAGTTCTTGACGCACTCGGCGTACTCGCCGGCGTCGTAGCGCGCCTGCATGTCGGCCAGCGCGCCCTCGAGCTGCCGCAGCCGGATGCCTTGGCCGCCGGCCTCGTCGGACCCCTTGTTGCCGGCGCGGTCGCGCAGCTTGGCCAGCTCGGGGAGGACCTTCTTCTCCCACTCGCGGCGCAGGTTCGCGTCGGTGAAGCCGCCGCGGCCGGCGACCTCGTCCACCTGGCCCTGGAGCTCGGCGATCATGTTGATCGCCTGCACGCGCAGCTCCATCTCGCGCATCACGCTCGCCGACTCGGCCATGAGGTCGAGCAGGCCGTTGGCCTCCTGCATGCGCGCCGTGACGCGGCTCAGGATCGCCTTCTGGTCGTCGGGGCCGGGCGCGTCCTTGCCGCCCGCCTGCTTCTTCGCGCGCGGATCGACCATCGGGTCGCGGCGCACGGCGTCGGAGAGGAAGTTGAAGCGCTCGAGCGCCAGCTCCTCGCGCGCCTCGGCGATCCGGTCGACCAGGCGCTCGCGCTTGCGGTCGTAGCCGGTGATCGACACCGTCTTGCCGACGTCGTCGGGCAGGTAGACGTAGGTGACGAGCGTCATGTCGACGTCGTGCACCGGGTCGGCGCCGGTCTTCTCGTCGCGGTCGCCGGCCTTCACCTTGACCTCGGAGACGCTGACGAACCGCTCGTGGTTCTCGAGGCGGGCGATGAAGTGCAGCAGCTGGCGGAACGTGGCGGTGAACTTGAGCTTGTACTCCGCCTTGTCGAACACCTGCGACGTCGTCAGCTTGCTGCGGTTCGGCTGCGGCTTGATCGCGTCGATCGTGATGCCCGAGTCGCGCCGGAACGAGTCGATCGTCCGGAAGAACTCGTTCACCTCGGAGTCGTCCGGCAGGATCCGGATGTAGCTCTCGACGTTCTCGCGCAGGACGATGACCTCGGTCTCGAGGTCGTCGATGCCGGAGATCTTCCGCTTCGCGGCGGAGACCTGCTCGGCCATGATCCCGGCCTGCTCGTCGAGTTCCTGGCAGTCCTTCCAGGTGAACCACGAGCCGACGGCCGAGCCCACGAAGAGCGCGCCGGCGAAGGCGAGGAACGCCTTGTGGTGGCGGTGGAGTTCGAGCTTCCGCTTCACGCCGATTCCTCCTGGCGGCCGTTCACGAGCCCGCCGGCTGCTTGGCCGGCGCGGCGCGCGGCGGCGCCTTCTTCTTCTCCTTGCCCGGCAGCTTCATCTCGAAGCTGAAGTCGCGCTTCACGGCGGGCTCGAAGTCGTCGTCGGTGTCGCCGAGCTTGCTCTCGGGCGACGTCGACGCGATGAAGCCCTCGGAGAAGACCGGGTCGGTGGTCAGCTCCTCGTGGAAGTTCGACACGCTGTCGAGGTCGGGGCCCGCGGACGAGCCCTTGAACTCGACGCCGGCGTTGTTGGCGTCGGGCCGCGCGTCGACGTCGACCATCTCGAGCCACACGCGGTGGCTGCGCTGGGTCGAGTCGCGGCTGACGATCTCGCCGAGGCGGTCGAGCTTGCGGCTCCAGACGATGCGCGACGCGGCGATCTCGACGATCGTCTTGTTGCGCTTCTCGAACTCGGACTTCTCCTTGGCCAGCGCGTCGGCGTACTTGCCGCGCGGCGCCAGGTTGTCGAGCTGCTCCTGCGCGATGTCGACGCGCGCCTGCTTGTCGGCGCGCACGTTGAACCAGAGGAAGCCCGCGGTCCCGAGCCCGCCGAAGCAGATCACGGAGGTCGCGAAGAGCAGCGCCATCGCCCGCGGGCTGCTGCGCGTGTTGCGGCGCAGCTCGTCGGGCAGCAGGTTGATGCGGATCATCGGCCGTGCCTCCTCAAGAGCCCGCGCGCGCGGCGAGACCCGCCGCGACGCCCAGCGCCGCCGAGCATTCCTGCAGCGCCTGGTGGTCGAGCCCCTCGTCGAGGTCGAAGCCCTCGAGCGGGTTCCAGGCCATCGTCCCGCGCTCGAAGATGCGCTCGAAGGTCTCCTCGAGTCCCGGCACGCGCGAGCCGCCGCCGCTGACGAAGACCTCCTCGACCTTGCTGTCGGACTGGTTCTCGTAGTAGTCGAACGAGAGCTGGATCTCGTTGCCGAGGTCCTCGATGCTGGGCAGCACCGCCTCGGCGATCTCCTTCTCGCGGCTGGCCGGCTGGCGCTTCAGCTGCTCGCCCTCGAACGTCTCGATGCCGAACCGCTTCGCGATCGCGTTGGTCACGTCGTTGCCGCCGACGTAGACCTCGCGCGTGAAGTAGCTCTCGCCGCCGCGCACGATGTCGACGACCGTCTTGGTCGCGCCGATGTCGACCAGCGCGACCACCTTGCCGGCCGCCATCTCGCACGACGGCCCGCCCAGCGCGAAGACGTTGCCGAGCGCGAAGGCGTCGACGTCGACGATCTCGGGCTGCAGGCCCGCGGCCGTGACCAGCTTGATCTGGTCGTTGACGACGTCCTTCTTCACCGCGACGAGGAGGAGCTTCATCTCGTTGGCGCCGACGCCGGGCGCGTCCTCGATGCGGTGGCAGTCGAGCACGACCTCGTTGAGGTCGAACGGGATGTAGCGGTCCGCCTCGAAGCGGATCGCGGTCTTCAGGTTCTCGTCGGGGATGTCCACCATGTTGAGGTAGCGGACGATCACCGAGCGCCCCGAGACCGACGTCGCGGTGCGACGCGTCTTGAAGCTGCAGTGCTTGAGGAGGTCGTTCAGCGCGTCGGCGCGCGCGTCCGGCGAAGGCAGCTCGACCTTGCCGAAGCCGACGACGCGGATCCGGTCCTTCTCCTTGACGGCCTCGACCGCCTTGATGCTGTCGCTGCCGAGATCGATCCCGAGCAGGCTCGGGGTGCGTCGGAACAGGGCCATCGCCGCCTCCGCCTCCGGGGTCGCTCGCAACGCGGCGACGGGCCGGATCGGAACGCTCTTCGTCTCGCGATGGCGGGCGGCTTGAGGGGCGTTCTTGCGGATCGCGCGGCCGGCCGCGCCGCCGGGGCGGGCGGCGCGGCGCCGGCGCAACGCCGCGTCCGCGCCTTCAGCGCCCGGAGCTCTTCGGCGGCTTGCCCGGCTCGCCCGGAGCGGGCGGCGGCGCGGGCGCGGGCGCGGTCGGCGGCGCCGGGTCGTCCGCGCGCGACGGGCGCCGGCGCGACGGCGCCGACTCCAGCGACTTTCGCTTCGTCAGCTCCGCCAGCGTGAGGCCGTGCGCCCACGCCTTCGCGCCGCGCGCGAGTTGCAGCTCGAGCTCCTTCGGCTGGAAGCCGTGCGGCCCCGGTCCGCCGCAGTAGACGAGCCGCCCGTCGAGGTCGACGAGGTAGAGCCGCTCCGGCCACGCCGCCCACGCGGCGTTCGCGGCGTCGTCGAGCCCGTCGACCCCCATCGGGAAGTCGAGCTTCATCTCCGCCTTGCACCGCTTCGCGAGGGCGACGCGCTCCTCCATCGTGAAGGGCTCCTCGACGAGGAGCGTGCAGTCGCGCGTGCCGGCCGTCTTCGCTCCGCGCAGCTGCGGCGGCAGGGCGCCGTCGATCGCGTGCGCCTCGCGGACGTAGATCGCCAGGAACTGCGCCGACTCGCCGTAGCGCCGCGCCAGGTCCGACAGCCGGGCCGCCGACTCGCGGAACGGCCCGCAAGTGAGGCTGCCGAAGATCACGACGACCGGCTTGCGGCCGCGATAGCGCGCGAGGTCGAGCGGCTCGCCGTCCGTGGTGGCCAGCTCGAGCCGCGGCGCGAGCTCGCCGAGCCGCGCTTCGCCGCCCGCGACGTAGTACTCCTTCTTCCCCTCGGTCCAACCCGCGCGGTCGCGCTCGACGAAGTCCTGCTGCGACACCGCGCCGTCGTGGTCGGCGTCGAGCCGCGCGAAGACTTCTCCGGACCGCGGATACTCCGCGCGCGTGATGCGACCGTCATGGTCGTGGTCGTAGCGGGCGCGGCAATAGTCCCAAGCGAGGTCGGGCGGCGCGGACTTCCTGTCCGCCTCCTGCGCTGCGGGCGCGCGCCGCGGTCCGATGGGACGGCGTGTCCTCGTGGCGGGCGCCGGGTCGTCCGTCGCGGGCGATCCCTGCGCCCAAGCGAGGAGCGCAAGGTGGAGGAGATGCGCCGCGCACGAGATCGCCACCGTGGCCGCTCCGCGGGAAGCGCCCGCTGGCGAGCGGGCGCGCGGAGCTCATCGCACTTGCCGTTCCGGTCCGGCGCCGCGCTACGGCGGTGCGGGCGGCGGCTCGCCGAAGCGCGACTCGACGAGCGCGACGAGCGCGTCGACGAGCGCCTGCGCGTCGTCGCCGTCGGCCTCGAACTCGAGCGCCGCGCCGCACGGCGCCGCGAGCGTCAGCATCTGCAGCATCTTGCGGCCGTCCGCCTGCGCGCCGTCGTTGCGCACGACGAGCTTCGCGCCGTAACGGCGGGCGACCTCGAGCAGCCGGCTGATCGGGCGGGCGTGGAGGCCGTGCTCGTTCAGGAGCACGGCCGAACGGACGACGCGCGGCATGCCGTCAGGCCTGCTTCTTCCCGCCCTTCAGCCCGCGTCGCACGATCTCCTCGTAGGTCGGCTCGTCGGGCGCCGGCTTGCCCTCGTCGCGCGGCACGTCGCCGACGCTCGGGCCGCGATGGTCCTTGCGCCGCTCCTTGCTCTTCTCGAGCTGCCGCTCGAGCTTCTCGACGAGCAGCTCGACGCAGCCGTGCGCGTCGGCGTGGGCGTCGTGCGCGACGAGCCGCTCGTGGTGGCGCGAGCCGTGGAGCGTCGCCTCGCCGCTCCACTTGGCGTGGTCCTTCTTCAGCACGAACTCGACCCGCGGCGCGTCGCGCAGGAACTTCTCCAGCCGCTCGCACTTCTCGGTCGCGAAGGCGGAGAGGTCGGCCGGTGCTTCGCCGCTGCGGATCGTGATCGAGATCGCCACGTGGGTTCCTTTCGTCAGGTCTCGGGTCGTCCTGGAGCCAGATCGACGCGCCACAGCCACAGCCCCTCGGGCGGCAGGGTCGCCGGCGCCTTCCCCCGGTCGCGTGCCGCGAGCATCGCGACGACGGCTTCGGGCGCGCACCTCCCCTGCCCCACCGCGAGCAGCGCCGCAGCGAGCGTCCGGACCATGTTGTACAGGAAGCCGGAGCCGGTGAAGAAGAGGCGCGCGCCGCTCGGCAGCGCGCGCACGCGCACCGCGAAGAGGCGGCGGACCGCGCCGCGCCGCGCCGCCTCGGCCTTCGCGAACGAGGTGAAGTCGTGCTCGCCGACGAGGCGCGCGGCCGCGCGGCGCATCGCGGCGAGGTCGAGCGTCTTGCCCGCCAGCACGAAGTGGCGGCGCCGCTCCGGCGGCAGGTAGTCGCCCACGTGGAGCTGATAGACGTAGGTCTTGCGGCGCGCCAGCCGCCGCGGGTCGGTCGGCAGGTCGCGCTCGGCGGCCGCGACGATGCGGATCGACGGCGCGAGCAATCCGTTCAACGCGCGGCGGACGTCGCCGGCGCGCAGCCGCGTCGTCGCGCTGAACCCGGCGAGCTGCCCCACCGCGTGGACCCCCGCGTCGGTCCGCCCCGCGCCGCGCACCGCGACGCGCTGCCGGAGCACCTGCTCGAGCGTCTTCTCGATCTCCCCCTGCACCGTCGCGCGCCGCGGCTGCCGCTGCCAGCCGTGGAAGTCGCCGCCGTCGTAGGCGACGGTCAGCAGGAAGTGGCGCAGCGCCGCCTCTCCCGCCCCCACGCGCGCCTCAGTACTCGCGGCGCTGGCGCGACGACGGGATCTTCAGCGCCTTGCGGTACTTGGTCACGGTGCGGCGCGCGACGTTGAGCCCCATCGACTTCAGCTTCTCGACGATCTCCTCGTCGGAGAGCGGGCTCCCCTTGTCCTCGCGCTCGACGAGCTCGCGCACGCGCTCGCGCACGCCGGTGCGCGACTCGACCACGCCGTCGGTCCCCTGCGACGCGCCGGTGAAGAAGGCCTTCATCTCCTGCACGCCCTGCGGCGTCTGGACGTACTTCCCCTTGAGCGCGCGGCTGACCGTCGAGACGTGGATGCCGAGCTCGTCGGCGATCTCCTGCATCTTCAGCGGCTTCAGGTGCTCGACGCCGTGCTCGAGGTAGTCGCCCTGCCGCTTCACGATCTCGTGGGCGACGCGCTCGAGCGTGCGGCGCCGCTGCTCGATGCTCTCGATCAGGAAGCGCGCCGACTCGACGTCGCGGCGCAGGTGCTTCTTCAGGTCGCCGGTGAGCTGCTTGCCGCGCAACAGCTTGAGGCGCTCCGGGTTGATGGAGAGGCGCGGCATCCAGTCGTCGGCCAGCGTGATCGCCCACTCGCCGTCGCGCTTCTCGACCACCACGTCGGGCCGCACGCGCCAGAGCGGCTCGTGCGAGAAGCGCCGGCCGGGGAAGGGGTCGAAGTTGCGCTTGAGCGCGTTCGCGAGCTCCTTCACGTCGTCGACCGTGACGCCGAGGTCCTTCGCGACCTTGGGCAGCCGGTTGCGCGCGAGGTCGTCGAGCGAGTGCTCGATCAGCTTCCGCAGGTAGGGCGCGAGCGGCATGTCGTCGCGCACCTGGAGCAGCAGGCACTCGGCCGGCGTGCGCGCGCCGACGCCCGTCGGGTCGAGCGACTGCACCAGCTTGAGCGCCGCCTCGGCGTGGTCGAGGTTGAACTTCTCGTGGAACGGGACGATCAGCTCGCCGAGCGGCTCCTTCAGCCAGCCGTTGCGGTCGAGGTTCTGCACCACGAAGTGGGCGAGCTCCTTCACCTGCGGCGACGCGTCGGAGACGTCGATCTGCTCGTCGAGGTGCTCCTGGAGGTTGCGCGGCTTCGCCGGCGAGTTCTGCAGCGCCTCCTGCTTGGGATCCTCGTCGCCGCCGCCCGTCTTGCGCCTGCCGCGGTAGGCGTCGTTCCACCAGTCGAGCTCGATGCGCGGCTCGCTGTCCTCGGGGTTCGCTTCGGCCGCCGCCTCGTCCTTCTTCTCGACGGCTTCCGGCCGCGGCGCCTCGAGCTGCGGCTCCGGCGGCTTGACCGCGAGGAGCGCGTCGTTGGTGAGCGCCTCGTTCTCCATCAGCTCGAGCAGGTCGGCCGCGTTGAGCTGCAGGATCTCGATGCGCTGGATGAGCTGCGGCGAGAGCTGGAGGCGCAGCTCCGGGCGCTGCGAGAGGATCAGCTCCGGTCTCACGACGCCTCCTCCGCGGCGCCGGGACGGGCGAGGAGGCGGCGCTCGGCCAGCGCTTCGGCGAGGACGGCCGGGTTCGAGTACTCGATCGCGCTGCCGGTCGGGACGCCGCGGGCGAGGCGGCTCATCGGCAGGTCGGGCCGGCGGCTCCGCTTCACGAGCTCGGCGATCTCGAGCGCGGTGCCGTCGCCCTCGAAGTCGGGGTCGGTGCCGAGGATCAGCTCGGCGACGTCGCCCTTCTCGATGCGGCGCAGCAGCGGGTCGAGCGACGGCCCCCCTTCGGCGCGGTCGGCGCGAAGCGAGCCGTGGAGCACGTGGTAGACGCCGCGCCAGCCGGCCCGCTCCATCGCCTCGACGTCGCGCGGCTGCTCGACCACCAGGATCCGGCGCTGGTCGCGCGTCGCGTCGGTGCAGATCGCGCACGGGTCGCGGTCGGAGAGGTGGCGACAGGTCGAGCACGGCTTCACCGTGGCGACGACCGCCTCGAGCGCGCGGGCCAGCGCGAGCGCCCCCTCGGGTCCGGCCTGGATCAGGTGGTGGGCCAACCGCTCGGCGGTGCGCGGACCCACTCCGGGGAGCTTCTCCAGCTCCGCCAGCAGCCGCGCCATCGCCTCCGGGTAGGCCATCCGCTCCTTGGCCGGCCGCCTCCGTCGGGCGCCCGCTTCGGCGCGCCGCTCAGGGTGGGGTCGGACGGCGCCTCTCTTAGCGCAGCCCGTCCGCAGCCGGAAGGAGTTTTGCTACGCGAGCGGAACGCGGGCCAAAGTTTCGCGACGACTCACGTGAAGAGGCCGGGCAGGGAAAGCCCCTTGGTCACGGTCGTCGCGCGCCGCTTGCGCAGCTCGAAGAGCCGCTCGATCACGCTCCGGATCGCGACCGCGAGCGCCTCTTCGAGCGCCTTGCGGTCGGCGTCGGGCAGCGAAGCGAGTTGCACCTTCACCTCGACGAGCGCGCCGTCGCCCGACATCCGGATCTGCGCGAGGCGCGCGGCGTCGCGGCCGTCGACGTACTCCCCGCGCAGCTCGGCGAGCGCCTTGTCGAGCTCGCGCTGCAGGACTTCCGCGTGGCGCAGCAGGCCCGAGAGCTCGCCGCCGCCCTGCGGCGCCTTCGCGCCGGCGCCCTCCTCCTCGTCGCGTCCGGGTCGGCGGGTCGTCACGTCGCGCTCCTCTCCTGTCCCGAGCCCGACACCGTCTCGCCGCCGAAGAGCTGCTTCACCTGCGAGAGGAGCTGGCTGGCCGCCTGCGGATCGGCCGGCGCGGCGCGCTCGCCGGCGCCTTCGAGCCGCACGACGCACGGCACCTGGAAGAGGCGCTTGCCGGCGCGCCGCGTGGCGTCGTCGAGCGCAGCGTGCGGGAGCGTGACGGCCGCGGCGCCCGGCTTCGGTTGCACGAAGAAGGTCCCCGCCTCCTCGCGCACCGGCACGAAAGCGTCGAAGAGCGCCGTGCGCGACGGCGCCTCCTTCTGCACCGCGGCGCGCAGCTGCTCGTAGCGCGCGGCGACGTCGGACGGCGGAACGGACGGCGGCGCCGAAGCGGCGGGCGGTGCACTCGCGATCGGCGCGTTCACGATCGGCGCGTTCACGATCGGCGCGTTCACGATCGGCGCGGCGCGCGGTGGCGCGCTCGGGGCCGGAACCGCGGCCGGAACTGCGGCCGCAGCCGCGGCTGCCGCCGGCGCGGATCGCGGCATCGCCGGCGCGGCGATCGCCGGTGCCGCGACCGGACGCGCCGTCGCCGGCGCGCCCGCGCCGCCGCGCTCGATGCCGGCGATCGCGTCGCGCAGCGCCTCGAGCTCGCGGATGCGCGACAGCTCGACGAGCGCCATCTCGAGGACGAGCCGCTCGTCCTCGAGGTCGCGCAGCGCGCGGCGCGCGTCGATCACCACCTGCATCGCGCCGAGGAGCTGCGTCTCGTCGAAGACCTTCGCCTGCGCCGCGAGCGCGTCGGCCGGCACTCCCGCCAGCTCGGGCGGCCGCGTGCTGCCGACCCGCGAGTGGAGCAGCGCGCGCAGGTGCTCGAGCCACTGGTCGAAGAGGTCGGCCGCCGCCGTGCCGTGCGCGAGCGCGCCGTCGAGCCACGCGAAGCCGGCCGCGACGTCGCGCGCGACGAGCGCGTCGAAGAGCTCGCGCACGCGCTCCGGCGCGAGGTAGCCGGTCAGCTGCTGGAACGGCTCGTGGCCGATCTTCCCGGCGCCGAACGCGGCGAGCTGGTCGAGCAGCGAGAGCGCGTCGCGCAGCCCGCCGCGCGCGCGCCGCGCGATCGCGACGTCGAGGCCCGAGGCGAGCTCGAAACCCTCGCCCGCGCAGACGTCGCGCAGGTGGCCGGCGATCGCGCCCTCGGAGATGCGCCGGAACTCGAACTCCTGGCAGCGCGAGCGGATCGTCTCGGGGACCTTGCGCGGCTCGGTCGTCGCGAAGACGAAGACGACGTTCGGCGGCGGCTCCTCCAGCGTCTTCAGGAACGCGTTGAACGCGTCCTGCGTGATCTGGTGGACCTCGTCGACGATGTAGACCTTGTACTTGCCGCCCGTCGCCGCGTAGCGGACCGACTCGCGCAGGTCGCGGATGTTCTCGATGCCGCGGTTGCTGGCGCCGTCGATCTCGATCACGTCGAGGTCGTGGCCCGCCGCGACCGCCTTGCAGGCGACGCACGCGAGGCAGGGATCGGGCGTCGGCCCCTTCTCGCAGCGCAGCGCCTTCGCGAGGATGCGCGCCATCGACGTCTTGCCGACGCCGCGCGGACCGGTGAAGAGGTAGGCGTGCGCGAGGCGTCCGGTCTTCAGCGCGTTCTGGAGCGTGCGGGCGATCGGCTCCTGCCCGACGACCTTCGCGAAGGTCTCCGGCCGGTACTTGCGCGCCAGCACGAGGTAGGACACGCGCTTCCCCGCTCCAGGAGTCCGTCCGCCGTCGTCGCGGCTGCAGCGACCGCGCTCCAGTCCGGAACCGGATGCACCCGGGACCACGGGCTTAGGGCTGCTCCGGTCAAGGCCTGACCCGGTTCACCCATCGCCCCGTCGCCCCGGTCCCGGACTGGAACGCGGTCCGACCTGCCGCTGCGCCGCTGCGTCTCTGCGCCGCTGCGTCTCTGCGTCTCTGTGCCTCGTTCTCGTCGGCTGGCGGAGAGGGCGGGATTTGAACCCGCGAGGCAGTGTTTAGCCACCTACGCGCTTTCCAAGCGCGCTCCTTCGGCCGCTCAGACACCTCTCCGCGCGGTCATCGAGGCGGGGAACGTTAGCGCGGGCGGTGGAGACGAGGAAGCGGCGGGAGGCGACGAGTGGCGGAGAGGGAGGGATTCGAACCCTCGATCGAGCGTAAACCCGATACCGGTTTTCGAGACCGGCCCATTCGGCCGCTCTGGCACCTCTCCAAGATCGTTCGATCGTTCGTGCGGTCGTCCGTCGCGTCCGTCAGTCCGTTCCTGCTCGACGCTTCGCGAACCACTCCTTGAGCAGCGCCTGGCAGCGCGCCCCCAGGACCCCTTCGACGACCGTCAAGGGGCGAGCAGGGTACCGAGAGAGGTGGCCCGACTTCCACAGCGACATCGCGCCGCGCCGCGAATCGCCGGCGCCGACCACCAGCGTCCCGACGCGCGCCTCGAGCAGCGCACCGAAGCACATGACGCACGGTTCGAGCGTCGCGACCAGCGTCGCGTCGGTCAGCCGCCAGTTGCCGGTGCGGGCCGCCGCGCGCCGCAGCGCGAAGAGCTCGGCGTGGGCGACCGGGTCGACCAGCGCCTCGCTGCGGTTCCACCCCTCTCCGAGGAGCTCGCCGTTGCGGACGACGACGGCGCCGACCGGCACCTCGCCCTCGGCCGCGGCGCGCTCCGCCAGCTCGACCGCCCGCTCCATCCAGCGCGTCCACGGCGACTCGGCATCCGGCTGCGACGCTTCGCCGTCCAACGACGCTCTCCGGCCGTGCGAGATGGTCCGCCGCGCAGCGGCAAGAAGTGGTACGCCCAGGAGGGTTCGAACCTCCAACCTTCGGCTTCGTAGGCCGACGCTCTAGCCAGTTGAGCTATGGGCGCACGGACGCATTCGCTGCGTCCAGCGGACCGTTTCGTCGGCCCGCGAAAGGGCGGGGACGATAGGAGCGCCCTTGCGGCCCGTCAACGGGCGCGCGCGCGCCGACGCGGCCGGCGACGACCACGGAGCGCGCCGCCGAAAAAAAGCGCTCAAGTCGGGCGGCGATCCGCCGATCGGACCCGTAGGTCAGTTGTCCGGTTCGTCGGTCCAACCATTGGGAGGAGTTTCGGATGGCGAAGCGCAAGAAGAAGGCTGGCAAGAAGAAGGCTCGCAAGAAGGCGGGCAAGCGCAAGGGCGGACGCCGGAAGGGCCGCTGAGTCGCGAACCAGCAACTCGACCCAAGACGAACGATTCAGGATCCGGCGGGTGCGTCGCAAGACGTGCCCGCCGGATGCTTTTTCAGGCGGTGCGCCGCCGCAGTCCCAGCAGCGCCGCGCCGAGCGCGCCGGCGAGGAAGCCGCCGACGTGGGCCCAATAGGCGACGCCGACGCCGAGCGACCCGGCCAGCTCCTGCGAGCGCGCCGAGAAGTACTGGATCACGAACCAGAAGCCGAGGAAGAGGAGCGCCGGCACCTCGAAGAGGAAGATCGGCGGCAGGAAGGTGAGCACGCGCGCGCGCGGGAAGCCGACGAGGTAGGCGCCCAGCACGCCGGCGATCGCGCCCGACGCCCCCACCATCGGCACGTCGAGCGCGGGATTGGGCGCGACCATCGCGCGCGCGCCGTGGCCGGCCACCACCGCCTCCGCCGGGATCATCCAGACGTGCAGCAGCGCCGCGACCACGCCGCACGCCAGGTAGAAGGCGAGGTAGCGCGCGTGGCCGAGCCGCCCCTCGACGTTGTCGCCGAAGACGAGCAGGAACCAGAGATTGCCGCCGAGGTGGGCGATCCCGCCGTGGACGAACATGCTGCTCGCGAACGGGACGATCACCTCGCGCAGCCACTGCCACGGCGCGTCGCGGAGCAGCTCGAGGTGCGAGAAGCCGAAGAGGACGCGCGACGGCACCAGCCCCCAGCGCGTCGCGAAGAGCTGCGCCTCCTCGCCCTCGAGCCCCCACACCGCGCCGAAGACGACCAGGCTGGTCAGCAACAGCAGCCAGTTGACGAACGGCGTCCGGTCGGCGGCGATGTTGTCCTTCAGCGGGAACATCGGGCCGACTCTAGGGCCGGAGCGCTCGTTTCCGGCCGGCCGCGCCGCGCGCCGCGCCGCCTACTTGTCGTCGCGCGGCCGGTCGCTGGCGCCCGACGCGGCGACCTCCTTCGTCGAGATCTCGCCCTTCTCGCAGCGCACCAGCGTCCCCTTGCCGTCGAGCTTGCTCTCGATGCAGACCGGCCGCCCCCACAGCGTCTCCAGCACCTTGAGCGTCTCGCCCGCGAACTTGAGGTCGAGCTCGAGCCCCTCGAACCGGTGGACGAGCCGCAGCTCGCCGCGGTTGTCGTGGTTGCCGTCGACCACCTCGACGATCGGCTGCCCCGAGTTCGACAGCCCGAAGAGCAGCTGCTCCTTCACCAGCGAGTGGTCGCGCGACGCCACCTCCGGCCGGCCGGTGCGCGGGTTGGTCCGGTAGACGTACATCTCCTGCGCGTCGCAGAAGTCCTGGTCGAGGAAGGTGTCGACGAAGGTCACGTCGCAGTGGAGGCGGCGCACCTCGAAGATCTTCTCGCGCCCCTGTCCGAGGCGGCGGTCGAAGCGGCGCCGCTCCACCAGCGACTCGCAGTGCTCCCACTCCTTGCCGAAGCGCCCCTTGTCCCACCGCTCCTCGATCGAGCGGTAGAGCTCGATGCCGAGCTTGTAGGGGTTCAGCCGTCCCGGCGACGTCGCGAGCGTGCCGGCGTGGTGGTCGGCGAAGTCGATCACCTCGCTGTCGCGCAGCACGCGGCGCGTCATGATCGTCGAGTGCCAGTAGCTGGCCCACCCCTCGTTCATGATCTTGGTCTGCGCCTGCGGGGCGAAGTAGTACGCCTCCTCGCGCACCAGCGACAGCACCTCCTGCTGCCAGCGCTTCAGCGGCGCATGGTCGAGCAGGAACTTCAGCACGTCGCGCTGCGGCCGCGACGGGAAGCGCGCGTCCTGCCGCAGCTGCGCCTGGTCGTCGCGCTTCTGCTGCTCGAGGAAGCGGCCCGGGTTGACGAAGCGGTCCATGTAGGACTTCGCCTTCAGCTTGGCCGGGGCCGCCGGCGGCGCGTCGCCCTCCTCCTTCGGCGGCGGCGCGGCGCGGCGCAGCGCCTTCGAGTGCGGGTCGATCAGGTTGTCGAGCGCGAGGCAGCGGTCGAGGAACGCCTCGACGTCGGCGACCCCGTGGCGCTCCATCAGGTTGCGCAGGATGGTCCCGTGGTTGGCCATCCGGTCGACCATCTTGCGGTCGGTGTGGGCGAAGTAGACGTTGTTCTTGAAGAAGTCGCAGTGGCCGAAGACGTGCGCCATCACCAGCTTCTGGTCGACCAGCGAGTTCGACTTCATGAGGTAGGCGTAGCAGGGGTCGTTGTTGATCACGAGCTCGTAGATCTTCGAGAGCCCGTAGCGGTAGCCCTTCTGCAGCCGGTCGAACTCCATCCCGAAGCGCCAGTGGGGATAGCGCGTCGGGAAACCGCCGAACGCGGCCACCTCGTTCAGCTCGTCGTGGTCGACGAGCTCGAAGATCGTCGGGAAGAAGTCGAGGCCGAACGCCTTCGCGTGCCGCTCGATCTCGGCGCGCGCCCGTTCGAGGTCGCGGGTGAGGTTCATGGCGCGCCCCTCACCGCCCCTTGCCGAGGAAGGTCTTGATCGACGCGAGGATGCCGTCGCGGTCGGGGATCTCGGTCGTGACCAGCCGTTCGTCGCCCGCGAGCGCCGCGTCGAGGTCCTTCTTGAACTGCCCCGAGCCGTAGGCGCTGCGCACCTGCCCGTAGCAGAACTGGTTGCAGCCCGGCAGGAGCTCCTGCTTCATCAGCTCGACGCAGCGCTCGGTGTCGCGCCCCGACCAGTTGTCGCCGTCGCTGAAGTGGAACGGGTAGACGTTCCAGGACGCGGGCGGGTACTCCTCGCGCATCAGCTTGGCGCAGAGCTCGTAGGCGGCCGAGATCTTGGTGCCGCCCGACTCGCGCAGGTGGAAGAAGGTCGACTCGTCGACCTCGCGCGCCGCCGCGTCGTGGACCAGGTAGCGGATCTCGAGGCTGCGGTACTGGCTCTTCAGCCAGCAGTCGATCCAGAAGGCCTCGGCGCGCACCAGCTCCTTCTGCTCCTTCCCCATGCTTCCCGACACGTCCATCATGTAGATCACCGCCGCCGCGCTCTGCGCCGCCGGCTTGCTCTTCCAGCTCCGGTAGTGGCGGTCGCCGCGGATCGGGACGATGCACGGGTCCTGCGGGTCGAAAGTGCCGGCGATCAGCTGCCGCTTCATCGCCGCGCGCAGCGTCCGCTTCGCGTGGCGCAGGCTCTCCGGCCCGGTGCGCCGCACGCCGACGTAGCGGCCGGCCGGCGCCACCATCTCGCGCTTGCCGCGCGGCTCGATCCGCGGCAGCGCCAGCTCCTCGCCGAGGAGCTGCGCGAGCTCCGACAGCGGCACCTCGACCTCGAGCAGGTGCTCGCCGGGCGCGTCCCCCGCCTCGCCCTCGCCCGACTTCGGCTCGCCCGCGCCCTGCCCGACCCCCTCCTTCTTGTTGTCGCCGAAGCGGAAGTGCGGCAGCTCGAGCCCGGGCAGCGGGATCGAGATCAGGTCCTTGCCCTTGCGGCCCAGCATCTCGCCGTGCGCGACGAAGCGCTTCAGGTCCTGCTTGATCTTGCCGCGCACCAGGTCGCGGAAGCGCGTGCGGTCGCGTTCGATGCGGCGGATCACGGGCGCCCCCTCAGCTCTCCTTGGTGTCGCCGCGCGCGAAGATGCTCGCCACGAAGTTGAGCACGTCGGTCGCGCAGACGTCGCAGTAGCCGTAGCTCTTCACGAGCCGCGTCTTGACCACGTCGATCTTCTCCTGCGTGTCCTTGTCGACGACCGCGGAGACCAGGCTGGTCAGCTTGATCGAGTCCTTCTGGTCCTCGAAGAGCTTGAGCTCGAGCGCCTTCTGCAGCCGCTCGTTGCTCTTCCAGGTGAAGGTCTTCCCCTCCATCGCCAGCGCGCCGATGTAGTTCATGATCTCGCGCCGGAAGTCGTCCTTGCGGCTGTCGGGGATGCCGATCTTCTCCTCGATCGCGCGCATCAGCCGCTCGTCCGGCTCCTCGTCGCGACCCGTGTACTTGTTGCGGACCTTCTCGCCCTGCGTGTAGGCCTTGAGGTTGTCGAGGTAGTTGCCGCACAGCCGCGCGATCGCCTCCTCGTCGGCCGCGATGGCGCGCTGCACCTCGTTCTTGACGATGTCCTCGTACTCCTCCTTCACGACCGCCAGCAGCTCCTTGCACCGCTTGCGCTGCTCCTCGCTGTTCAGCAGCGAGTGGAAGCCCAGCCCCTCCTCGAGCTCGTTCAGGACCATGAAGGGGTTCACGCACGGCTCGCCCGTCTCGGCGACCAGCGCGTTCGAGATCTTGTCCTGGATGTAGCGCGGGCTGATCCCGTCCATCCCCTCGCGCGGCGACTCCTCGCGCAGCTCCTTGATGTTGTCCTGCGTGAAGCCGGGCAGCGTCTTGCCGTTGTAGAGCTTGAGCTTCTGCAGGATCGAGAGCTGCGCGTTCTTCGGCTCCTCGAGCCGCGTCAGCACGGCCCACATCGCCGCCATCTCGAGCGTGTGCGGCGCGATGTGCTTCCCGCTCACGCGGCGCGCGCTGTAGTCCTTCTGGTAGATCCGCACCTCGTCGTCGAGCGTCGTGTTGTAGGGGATGTCGACGCGGATCGTGCGGTCGCGGAAGGCCTCCATCAGCTCGTTGTTCTGCAGCCGCTTGAACTCCGGCTCGTTGGTGTGGCCGATGATCACCTCGTCGATGGCCGTCTGCGGGAACTTCTTCGGCTTGATCACGTGCTCCTGCGACGCGCCGAGCAGGTCGTAGAGGAACGCGACGTCGAGCTTCAGCACCTCGACGAACTCGATCATCCCGCGGTTGGCGACGTTGAACTCGCCGTCGAAGTTGAACGCGCGCGGGTCGCTGTCGCTGCCGAACTGCGCGATCTTGCGGTAGTTGATGTCGCCCGTCAGCTCGGTCGAGTCCTGGTTCTTCTCGTCCTTCGGCTGGAAGGTCCCGATGCCGCGGCGGTCGCGCTCCGAGATCACGAGGCGGCGCACCGCGATGCGCTCCAGCACCTTCGACTCGTCGCCGCGCGCCTCGACCAGGAAGTGGGAGAACCAGTGGCGGCAGAAGGGGCAGAGCTCGCCCTCGCTGCGCAGCGGGTAGCCGAGGTCGACCCCCTTGCCGACCTCCGCCAGCAGCCGGTCGCGCGCCTTCTGCGGCAGCAGGTGGAGCGGTTCCTCGTGCATCGGGCAGGGCGCGAGCTCGCCGTCGGGCAGCCGCCACGAGAAGGTGTAGAGCGCGCCCTCCGGCGTGCGCGAGTAGGCCTCGAGCCCGCGCTTGATCTGCCGCACGATCGTCGACTTCGAGCTGCCGACCGGCCCGTGGAGCAGCAGCACGCGCTTCTCGACGCCGTAGCCGTAGGCGGCCGACTTCAGGTTGCTCACCAGGTCCATCAGCGGCTGCGTCAGGCCGAAGACCGCGTCGCGCCCGCCGCCTTGCGGGTCGGAGAAGAAGGTGTAGCGGCGCACGACCTCCTTGCCGTCGGAGCTCTCCTTCACGCCGTAGGAGACGATCAGGTCGTAGAGGCGCTGGAACGCGTTGCGGACCACGCGCGGGTCCTTGGCGACGACGTCGAGGTAGTCCTCGAAGCTCCCCTCCCAATGGAGCGCGAGGAACTCGTCGCGCTCGGAGGCGGACTTGACGATCGACTTGAGATGGTCGCGGCTGATGGCCATGCCAGCCTCCCGTTCCGCTCTTGCTGCAATGACTCGTCGGGGCGAGCGAACCGCTGCCCCCTCCCTAGCCGGAGTGCGGCGTCGCGCCCTGTCCGCCCGGAGTCGTCGACCGGGGAGGGGCAAACCCTGAAAGAAAGTTCCACCTCGCGGGGAGGAGCGTTCAGCGGGCTGCGGTCGCGGGCGGCGCACTGCGGCGATGGCGAGCCGCGCGCAGCAGCAGCAGCGCGACCGCCAACAGCGCCGCAGCGCTGATGGACGCCCCCGCCACGACCGAGCGCGGCAGGTAGCGGAACTCGACGACGTGGCGACCGCCGGTCGGCACGACCACGCTCTGCAGCGCCAGATGGCTGCGCTCGATCGCCACCGGCGCGCCGTCGAGCGTCGCGCGCCAGCCGCCGAAGTTCTCGCTGAAGACGACGATCGTGCCGGCGTCGCTCTCGACCTCCGCGCGCAGATGGCCGCGCGCGTGCTGCAGCGAGACGACGCGGCCGCTGCCCGTGAAGTCGGCCACGCGCGGCGCGGGCTGGTCGTCGTCCCAGCACGCGGCCGTCCGCGGATCGAGCCCCTGCGCGACGACGTCGCGCGTCGGCAGCGCGCGCTGCACCGCGAACGCGCGCGGCAGGGCGTCGACGTTCTCCCAGAGCGCGAGCGTCTCGCGCCGCCACCGCTCGACGAAGCCGGCCGGAGCCGGCTCCTCGCTCAGGAACCAGCGGATGCCGAGCACGTCGGCGATCGCCGCGCCGCGCGCTCCGCCGAAGTCGACGGTCGAGAAGTCGATCTCCCCCCACGGCACGAGACCTTGGCGCCAGAGCTGGTCGAGCAGCCGGATGTAGGCGAGCGGCTCGAGCGCGTCGTAGCCGCGGGTCACCTCGAGCCCGAACGGCAGGTGGAGGTTCGGGTGGAGGTGGGTGCGCGCGGTGAAGAGGCGCCACGGCCCGCTCGCCGCGTTCTCGCGCTGCAGCAGCGGGATCGGATCGACCACGCCGGGGATCTGGTCGCGCGGGGTCGTCGCCTGGTAGCGCGCGCCGAAGAAGCCGAGCTCGACGAGCGTCGCCGCGGCGAGCGTCAGCGCGGCGGCTCGGCCGCGGCCGAGCAACGCCAGCCCCGCGACCGCGAGCAGCGCGGCGAGGTGGAGCGCGACGCGGCGATCGAAGTGGAGCTCACGCTCCGTCGAGCGGATCACCTGCGCGAACGGCGTCGCGGTCCCGTCGGCGCCGACCCCCTCGAACCGGAGCGCGAAGCTCCCCTCGTCGAGGCGCGCGCTGCCGAGCCAGCTCCACTCGAACGCGGTCTTGCCCTGCTCTTGCTGCCCGCGCGTCGCCTCGGGCAGCAGGACGCGATCGAGCGGCCGCCCGTTCGCGACGACGCGCACCTCGACCGCTCCCGCCGGCGCGACGCCATGGAAGCGCGCCCCGAGCGAGCCGGGCGCTCCGTCGCGAAGACGCGCCGGCGCTTCGACCGAGCCCGCGTCGGCGACGAGGGCGACGCGCTCGACCGCGAGCGGCCGGATCGACGTCGCCGCGATCGCGACCAGGAACGCGGCCGCCACCGCCATCGCCGCCGCGACGCGCCGCGGCGCGACGCGCAGCTCGTCGAGCCCCTTCGCGCCCAGCAGCGCGATCGCCAGCGCGACGACGCCGAGCGCGCGCGACGAGCCGATCGTCGCGAAGGTGGCGCTCGACTCGGCGAGGTCGGCGACGCCGCCGACGCGGAAGAGGCGGCACGCGCCGAGCGCCACGCCGGCGACGAGCGCGACGACGCGCCGGTCGTCCGCGTTCCGCAGCGCCGTCGCGAACGCGACGAGGCCGAGCGCCGCGCCGCAGAAGCCGCCGACCACGTCGGCGTAGGTGAGCGGCCCGTCGTAGACGCCGCCGTCGAGCGACCGCCCGAAGAGGTCGGGGACGAACTGCAGCAGCAGCGTCGCCTGGAGTCCTTCGCGCCGCAGCAGCACGCCGACGAGCGCGAGCGTGGCGAAGGAGACGGTCCACCAACGCCACCGCAGCGGTCCGAGGCCGTCGCCCGCCATCGCTGCGGCGTGGTACGCCTGGGCATGGGCGAAGAGCGCGAAGACGAACGGCGCCGCCCACATCGGAGCGCGCCAACCCAGCGGCCGCTCGAGCAGGTTCGGCGTCAGCCGCCGCAGCTCGTTGCCGTAGCTCGAGAGCGCGTACTCGAGGAACGGCCACCACTGCACCACCGACAGCGCCGCCGCCAGCAGCGCCGCGACCAGCAGCGCCGCCAGCGACCGACCGCGCCCTTCGCGCAGCGCCAGCCACTCTCCCGCCGCCCACGCCGCGCCGAGCAGCGCGACCCAGAACGCCGTCTCGGGATGGCCGCCGACGACGACCTGCCAGCTCACCAGCGCCGCGACCGCCGTCCGCCCCGCGGTGGGCCGCTCGACGAGGCGCGAAAGCGCGAGCAGCAGCCACGGCGCCACGACGCTCACGTTCGACAACGGCGAGTCGATCCAGACGACCTGGTAGCCGCAGAAGGCGAAGGCGATCCCGGCCACGCCGCGCGCCAGCGGCGAGCAGCCGAGCCGCCGCGCCAGCAACCAGGCGCCGCAGCCGGCGAGCAGCCACTTCGCCGCCGCGACGAGCGCGAACGCCGCGACCTCGGGCAGCACGACGAAGGCCCAGGTGATCGGCGAGCAGAGCGCCGCCTGCGGGTTCCCGAGCCACGGCGCGCCGGCGAAGCTCTCGTGGCACCACAGCGGCGGCGGCCCGCCCGCGATCCAGTCGCGCAGCAGCTGCGCGCTGAAGCGCTGCATCGGCCACCAAACGGTCGGCGGATCAGCGAGATTCTCGTTGTGGACCGGCGGCGGCGGCGCGAGCCCGCTCCACGGCTGCACCGAGCGCTGGACCAGCTCGGTCGAGACGAAGAGGTCGCCCTCGAGCGCGGGACCGAGCCACGCCGCGATCAGCGCGGCCAGCACGACGAGGAAGAGCGCGAAGCGGCGCCGCTCGTCGCTGGCTGGCTCGCCCTCGCTCATCCGTCGCTCGAGCTCCGTCGCGGCCTTCTTCCGGGACGCACGGTAGGCTACCGCCCCTCGCGACGCCGCAGCGCCGCCCCATCCCGACGGAACTCCCGCGCGCCCGTGCTCAGCGTCGTCGTCCCGGTCTACAACGAGGAGGCGATCCTGCGCGGCGCGCTGGAGCAGACGGCGCGCTACCTCGCGACGCTCGCGCCCGGCGACCACGAGATCGTCGTCTGCGACGACGGCAGCCGCGACGGCAGCGCGAAGGTGGCCGAGTCGCTCGCGGCGACGGCGCCGATCCGCGTGATGCGCTGGGAGAAGAACCGCGGCAAGGGCGCGGTCGTGCGCGACGGGATGCTGGCGGCGCGCGGCGATCCGGTGCTCTTCATGGACGCCGACCTCTCGACGCCGCTCGACGAGCTGCCGCGCTTCCTCGCCGCGCTGGAGCAGGGCGCCGACGTCGCGATCGCCACGCGCAAGCACCACGAGGCGCGCATCGAGCGGTCGCAGCCGTGGCACCGCGTCGCGCTCGGCAAGAACTACACGCGCCTCGCCAACTCGCTCCTCGGGCTGCGCGTCTCCGACTTCACCTGCGGCTTCAAGCTCTTCCGCGCCGCCGCCGCGAAGGCGGTCTTCTCGCGGCAACGGCTCGACCGCTGGTCGTTCGACGCCGAGATCGTCTTCCTCTCCCACCGCCTCGGCCTGCGCGTCGCCGAGCTGCCGGTGCGCTGGGCCGACCGCCCCGACAGCCGGGTCCGGGTCGGCAGCGCGGTCTGGAAGAGCCTGCTCGAACTGCTCCAGATCCGCAGCGCCGCGCGGCGGGGCCTCTACCGCTAGGCCCGCGGGGTTCGCCGCGGTTTGCCGCTCTCCGGGGAGCGTGCTACCTTTCCCCGCCCTCCTCGCCCCACCGGAGCCCCTCGCGCGCATGCCGCAGCACGTCCACATCCTCGGGGGCGGCCTCGCGGGCATGTCGTGCGCCGCCGACCTCGCGAGGGCGGGCGCGAAGGTGACCGTGCTCGAGGCGCAAGCGCAGGTCGGCGGCCTCGCGCAGACGATCCGCATCGGCGACTTCCTCGCCGACCTCGGCCCCCACCGCTTCCACAGCAACGCGGCGGCGATCAACGACCACGCGAAGGGCGCGCTCGCCGGCAACTTCCACGACCGCGAGCGGATGAGCCGCATCGTCCTCTTCGGCCGCTTCTTCCACTATCCGCTGCGCGCCGGGAACGTCTTCCGCAACCTGCCGCCGACGATCCTGGTCCGCTCGTTCCTCGACTACTGGCTGATGTGGTTCCGCCAGAAGCTGAAGCCGCTGCCCGACGACAGCTTCGAGAACTACGTCCGCAAGCGGTTCGGCAACACGCTCTACCGCGTCTTCTTCGGCACCTACACCGAGAAGGCGTGGCAGATCCCCGCCAGCCAGATCAGCCCCGACTGGGCGTCGCAGCGCATCACGCTGCTCAACCTCTGGGACGTGGTGAAGAAGACACTGTCGCGGCCGAAGAACGTGCCGCGCACCTACGTGTCGAAGTTCTTCTACCCGCGCGAGGGCGGCATCGGGCAGATGGCGAAGGGCTACCAGCGCGTCGTCGAGGAGAAGGGCGGCGGCGTCGTGACCGGCGCCGCGGTGAAGCGCCTCGAGCTGCGCGACGGCAAGGTGGCCGCGATCGTGATCGAGCGCGACGGCAAGCGCGAGTCGCGTCCCGTCGCCGACGGCGACCGCGTCGTGAGCACGCTGCCGGTGAACCGCCTCGTCGAGATGCTCGAGCCCGCCGCGCCGCCCGCCGTCCTCGAGGCGGCGCGCCTGCTGAAGCACAAGGCGATCCTCTTCGTCTACCTCATGCTCGACCGCGAGCAGGTCACGCCGGACCACTGGGTCTACCTGCCGGAGAAGCACCTCACGGTCCACCGCATCAGCGAGTTCAAGAACTTCGCCGAGAGCATGTGCCCGATCGGGAAGACGCTCGTCTGCGCCGAGATCACCTGCAACGAGGGCGACGAGCGCTGGCGCTTGTCCGACGCCGAGCTCACCGAGCTGGCCGCGAAGGACCTCGTCACGGTCGGCCTCTTCAAGCGCGAGGAGGTCTCCGGCTCCGCGGTGCGCCGCGTCCCCTACGCCTACCCGCTCTACGACCTCGACTACCGCAAGCACCTGATGACGCTGCTCGTCCACCTGCGCGGCGTGGGCAACCTGATCTCGACCGGCCGCCAGGGGCTCTTCCGCTACGGCAACATGGACCACTCGATCGCGATGGGCGCCCGCGTCGCGCGCACGCTCGCCACCGGACAGGGGCCCGACCACGGCGAGGTCGCGACCGAGGACGAGTCGTTCGACTGAGCGGGGCGCCGCCGCCCCGCCTCACTCCCATGGGCAGCGCACCCGCCGTCGACCTCGCGACCGCCCGCTTCGACGTCGCCTGCATCCTCTGCGGCGGCCGCGACCGCGCGGTGATGCACGAGAAGCCGCCGTTCCAGATCGTCCGCTGCGCCGGCTGCCGGCTCGTCTACACCGTGCCGCGCCTGCCGCCCGAGGCGCTGCGCGCGATGTACCAGAGCGACTACTGGAAGAGCGACGCCGCCAAGGACTTCGGCTACACCGACTACGTCGCCGACGAGCCGCTCTACGTGAAGACGTTCCGGATGCGCGGCGAGCTCGTCGCGCGCCACCGGCCGCCGCCCGCGCGCCTGCGCGACGTCGGCTGCGCGGCCGGCTTCGCGCTCACGGCGCTGCGCGAGCGCGGCTACGACGTCTTCGGCGTCGAGCTCTCGGCCGACATGGCGGCGCTGGCGGGCCAGCGCCTCGCCGCGCCCGAGCGGATCCACTGCGGCACGCTCGAGCAGGTGGAGCAGCGCGCCCTCTTCGGCGGCCGCTTCGACGCGATCACGATGTTCGACGTCGTGGAGCACATCGAGGACCCGGTCGCCTTCCTCGCCACCGCGCGCCGCCTGCTGGCGCCGGGCGGCATCGTCGTCCTCGAGACGCAGAACGTCGCGTCGCTCTTCGCGCGCGTCATGGGGCTGCGCTGGACCCACTACAAGTTCCAGGAGCACCTCTGGCACTTCGACCCGAGGACGGTGCGCACGCTCCTCGCGAAGGCGGGGCTCGAGCTCGTCACGTGGTCGCCGCGGCGCGGCGGGAAGCACGTCTCGCTCGGCTTCCTGGTCGAGCGCGCGGGCCGCGTCCATCCGCTGCTCTCCAAGCTCCTCGCGCCGCTGCGGCTCCTCGGCCGGCGGTCGCTCTACCTCAACGTCTTCGACGAGATGCTGGTCGTGGCGCGCGCGGCGCCGGCGGCCGGCTAGGGCGGCGCGCGTGGACGACCTCGCCGCCCGCCAGTTCATCGAGCTCGAGCACGACCACTGGTGGTTCGCCGGCCGCCGCGCGATCTACTTCGACGTGCTGCGACGCGCGCTGCCGAAGGACGACGCACGGATCGCGCTCGACGTCGGCTGCGGCGCGGGCGGGATGCTCGGCGGCCTCTCCGGATTCGCGCGACCGGTCGGGCTCGACCTCTCGCCCGAGCTCCTCGCCACCGCGCGCGCGCGCGGCTTCAACCGCCTCCTGATCGGCTCGGCCGACCGCCTGCCGGTGGCGCCCGGCTCGTGCGGCCTCGTCACGGCCTTCGACTGCATCGAGCACCTCGACGACGACGCGGCCGCCCTCCGCTCCTTCCGCGACGCGCTCGCGCCGGGCGGGAAGCTCTTCCTCTCGGTCCCGGCGTGGCAGTCGCTCTACGCCGACAACGACCGCGTCGCCCACCACAAGCGGCGCTACCGCCGAGGCGAGCTCGTCGCGAAGGCGCGCGCCGCCGGCTTCGTCGTCGAGCGGGCGAGCTACGTGAACGCGTGGCTCTTCCCGCTGATCGTGCCGGCCGTGCTGCTGCTCAAGCTCAAGCAACGGCTGCGGCCGCGCCCGCTCCAGGACGCCGAGACCAACCTGAGCTACCGCCTCCCGCGCTGGCTGAACGGCCTGCTCGCCGCCCTCTTCGCGAGCGAGCGCTGGCTGCTCCGGATCGGCGACCTCCCGCTCGGCCACTCGCTGCTGCTGCTCGCGCGGAAGGGCGAGGTCGAGCTACCATCCGGCCCGTGAACCGACCGCGACCGAATCGCCTGCTCCCGGTCGTCGCGACGTGGTCCGCGCTGCTGCTCGCGGTCGCGTTCGTGAGCGCCACCTTCTCCCTCCACGCGCGCGTCGACCGCTGGCAGGCGGCGCACGACCAGGGCGAGTCGGCCATCCGCGCGCTCGGCTCCCTGAACGAGCGGGTCGACGCTGTCCGGGTCGCGACGGTCGAGGCGGCCGCCAGCTCCTCCGAGGGCGCGCTCCGCCGCGACCTCGGCGCGGCGCGCGAGGAGATCGACCGCGTGCTGGCCGACCCGGCGGTCCGCCAGTTCGACAGCGTCGATCCGCGCGACGGCGTGCTCGACGCGGCGGCGGCGCTGGCCGACGCCGAGACCCACGTGAACGAGCTCCTCGCCGCGGGCGACCGCGACCGCGCCTCGCGCTCGGTGCTGCTCCACCGCGACGGCCAGCGCGCGCGGCGCGCGATCGACCACTCGATCCGGCAGATCCGCGACGAGGTCGACGGCCTCGCCCTCGAGATGCGCGCGAGCAACCGCCTCGCGCGGATCATGCTGGGCGTCGCGTGCGGCCTCGCCGGTCTCGTCACCCTGCTGCTCTTCTTCCGGCAGCGCGACCTGCAGCGACTCATCTCGGAGCAGCACGCGCGCCTCGAGGTCGACCAGCGCCTGACCGTGCTGCTCGAGCGGGCGCCCATCGTGCTGTGGAGCGTCGATCGCGAGCTGCGCTTCCGCTTCCTGAAGGGCGCCGCGCTGCCGCCGCCGAAGGCGGGGCGCGCCGACGCGATGCTCGGCCGGCCGCTCGTCGACTGGTTCGGCGCCGACGCTCCCGGCTCGCCGACGATCGCCCACCACGAGCGGGCGCTCGCGGGGCAGCCGCAGCGCTTCACCGCCAAGTGGCAGTCGCGCACCTTCCACGCGCAGCTCGAGCCGATCCGCGAGGAAGGGGAGGTCGTCGGCCTCATCGGCGCCGCGGTCGACACGACCGATCTCGCCGAGGCGACCGAGCGCCTCACCGCCTCGCAGGAGCGCATCCGCCACCTCGAGAAGATGGAGGCGATCGGCCGCCTCGCCGACTTCGTGGCCCACGACTTCAACAACTTCCTGACCGTCGTCCTCGGTTACGCCGGCACCGTGCTGGCCGAGCTGCCGGCCGACGCGCCGGTCCGCTTCGAGATCGAGGAGATCGCGCGCACGGCCGAGCGGGCGACGTGGCTCACGCGCCAGCTCCTGGCCTTCAGCCGGCCGACCCGCCTCGAAGCGGAGCCGACCGACGTCGCCGCCGCGCTGGCCGAGCTCGCGCCGCTGCTGCGGCGGCAGTGCGGCGCGAAGATCGAGGTGGTGCTCGACCTCGACCGCGCCGCGCCGCCGGTGCTGGTCCACCGCGTGCAGCTCGAGCAGATCGTGCTCAACCTCGCGTTGAACGCGCGCGACGCGATGCCCGACGGCGGGCGGCTCACCTTCGCCGTCCGCCACGAGCGCGGCCCCGAGCCGTCGCTCGTCCTCTCGGTCAGCGACACCGGCGTCGGCATGGCCGACGAGGTGCGCGCCCGCATCTTCGAGCCCTTCTTCTCGACCAAGGACGACGGCCGCGGCACCGGGCTCGGGCTCGCGATCGTCGACGCGATCGTGCGCGAGCGCAGCGGCGTCATCACGGTCGAGTCGGCGCCCAAGCGCGGCGCCACCTTCCACCTCCGCTTCCCCGCCGCCGAGGGCGTCGCCGCCGCGCCGGACCAGTCGACCGCGCCGCCGCCCCCGCTCGGCCGCGGCGAGCACGTCCTGGTGGTCGAGGACGACGACGCCGTGCGCACCCTCGCGACGCGCACGCTCGAGGCGCAGGGCTACGTCGTCGCCAGCGCGCGCAGCGGCCTCGAGGCGCTCGAACAGGTCGAGGCGCGCGACCGTCCGCTCGACCTCGTCATCACCGACGAGCGCATGCCGCGGATCACCGGCAAGCACCTCGTCGGCGAGCTGCGCCGCAAGCAGCCGCAGCTGCGCGCGATCCTGATGTCGACCCACTCGGGCGGCACCGAGGAGGCGGCGCAGAAGGCGGGCGCCGGGTTCCTCGCGAAGCCGTTCACCGTGGCCGAGCTCCTGACCGGGGTGCGCAGCGCGCTCGACGCGTGAACCGCATGGCGACGCGCGCACCCGCTCGACTCGCCGCCCGCCCGATCGCCGCGCTCGCCCTCTTCGCGCTGCTGGCCGCCGCGCTCTTCGCGCCGGCGCTCTTCGGCGGCCGCCTCTTCGTCCCGCTCCACACCGATCCGCTCCTGCCGTGGCGCGCGAGCGCTCCCGCCGACGAGGTCGCGGCGCTGAAGGCCGCCGGCAACCCCGAGCTCTCCGACCAGCTCTGGCTGCTCCAGCCGAACGCGCACCAGATCGCCGAGAGCTGGCGGCGCGGCGAGCTGCCGACCTGGAACCGCTCGATCGTCGGCGGCGCGCCGCTGCTGGGCGAGGCGCTCGACGGCGCGCTCTACCCGTTCAACGCGCTGCTCTGGATCGTGCAGCCGATGGAGCGCGCCTTCGCGTGGTCGGCGGCGCTCCACGTCGTGATCGCGGCGCTCGGCGCGTGGTGGCTGGCGCGGCGGCTCGGCCTCGATCCGGGCGCGGCGCTGCTGGCCGGGCTGCTCTTCGCGGCGTCGGGGCCGCTGCTCGTGCGCGCCCACTACTGGATGACCTTCTTCGCGGCGACCTGGGTGCCGTGGCTGCTGGCCGCGGCGCACGCGTTCGCGAAGGCGCCGTCGCTGGCGCGCTGGCTGGCGATCCCGCCGCCGCTCGCGCTGATCGTGCTGACCGGCTTCCCGCAGACGGGGCTCTACGGGATCGCGGGCGCCGCGGCGCTGGGCGCGATCGTGCTGCTGCGCGAGCGGCGCGGCGCGGCGTGGCGACCGGGCGCGGCGCTGGCGGCGGCGTTCGTCGCGGGCGCGGCGCTGGCGGCGCCGCAGATCGCGCCGGTCGACGAGGCGATGGCGCGCTCGCTCCAGCGGCCCCATGCGGCGCAGCAGCAGATCGACGAGGCGGCGACGCCCGCCGCGCTGCTCGGCTACGCCGTGCCGACGCCCTTCACCGACCCGCACGAGGCGTGGAGCCTCTCGTTCGGCAGGAACCCGCTCTGGAACGCCCTCTGGTCGCGGACGCGGACGAACGGGGACGGCGCCGTCGAGCCGGTGGGCGCCGGCGCGATGCCGCTCACGACCGAGACCTGCTGCTACGCCGGCGCGCTGGCGGTCGGGCTCGCGCTCGCGGCGCTGACGCGGGCGCGGCGGAGCGCCGTGGTCTCCGCGCTGCTGGCGGCGCTGCTGCTCGCGTGGGGTTACGCGCTCGGGTGGCCGTGGCTGGTGCGGTCGGTCGCCTTGCTGCCGCGCTTCGACGTCGGCGACGTGCGGCGCGTCGGGCCGACGATCGCGCTGCTGGTCGCGCTGCTGGCCGCGCTCGGCGCGCAGCGGTTCGTCGCGCCGGAGGGCCGCGCCGCGCGCCGCGTCGCGATCGGCGCGACCGCGCTCGTCGCGATCGCGGCGCTCCTCCTCGCGTGGCAGGTGCAGCGGCTCGGCGTCGACGGCCTCGCCGGCTGGTTCCACGAGCGGCAGCTCGCGCGCTACGGCGCCGCGGTCGTGGAGAAGCACGCCGCGATGGCGGCCCGCTCGCCGGCGGAGGACGCGGCGCTCCACGCCTTCGTGCTGCGGAATGCGTGGAGCGCGGCGGCGTGGTTCGGCGCGGGGACGGTCGTGCTGATGGTCGCAGGAGGGCTCACGGCGCGCGGCAAGGGCGGCGTCGCGCTCGCCGCGATCGCGCTCTTCGGCGCGGCCGACCTCGCGACGCTCCACTTCCGCGTCAACCCGTTCCTGCCGGCCGCCCGCTTCGCCGAGCCGCCGCCGCTCCTCGCGCCGTTGGCGGCGGAGAAGAGCGGCGGCCGCGTGCGCCGCTTCGCGCCCGACTGGCGGCGCGGCGACGACATGATCGAGCGCCTCCCGCTGCCGCCGAACCTCGGCGGCCTCTTCGGGATCGAGGATGGCGAGGGCTACCTCGTCATGCTGCCGACGCGCCAGGCGCGGTGGCTGCGCGCGCTCGAGCCGGAGGAGCAGCCGGGCGACACGGCGGTCACGGTCGCCGCGTGGCCGCTGCGGACGGTCGCGGCGCTGCGCTCGCCGCTGCTGACCGGCGGCTCGGTCCGTTTCCTGCTCTCGCGCCACGACGTCGTCGCGTTGCTGACCGCCGACGGCGGCGACGCGGCCGGCTGGCGCGCGATCGGCCGCGACGGCGAGCTCCGCCTCTTCGAGAACGACCGCGCGCTGCCCTTCGCCTTCGTCGTGACCGAAGCGCGCTTCCTGCCGCCCGCGCCGGCCGACGACGCGATCGGCACCGATGCGGAGGGGTTCGCGCCGCCCCTCGCGGCCGACGCGACGGAGCGCGCGCGCCTCCATGCCCAGGCGCTCGCCGACCTCGCCACCGATCCGGCCGCGCTGCGCGACCACTGCTGGATCGAGGCGGCGCACGCCGGCGGCGCCGCCGTCTTGCGCGTCGCGGGCGACCCGTCGCGCGTCGTCGCGCTCGACCGCTCGCCCACGCGCATCGTCGTGACGCTTGCGCCGGGCGCGGGCGGCTGGCTCGTCGTGAACGAGGGGTTCGACCCGGGCTGGCGCGCGACGATCGACGGCGTCGCGGCGCCCGTCGTCCCGGCCAACGTCGCGTGGCGCGGCGTCGCGCTGCCGGCCGGCGCGCGCGAGGTGAGACTCGACTACCGGCCGGCCGCGGCGAGGAACGGGTTCGTCGCGGCGGGCGCGGCGGGCGGCGGCTGGCTCGCGCTGGCGATCGTGGCGCTGGTCAGCGGCGCGCGCGCGCGGCGGCGGCCGGATGGGCCGCCCGCGTCGGCACCCTGAGGATCACGCGACCGAGCAGGTGGTCGCGCGTCACGGGCCCGAACTCGCGCGAGTCGATCGAGACGCTGCGGTGGTCGCCGAGCAGGAAGTACTCGCCCTCGCCGAGCTTGAGCGGGCCGAAGCGGCAGTGGTCGTGGAATTCGGGCGGGATCGGGTCGTGCGCGACGCGGCCGTTGCGCTTCACCACGCCGTCGCCCACCTCGATCACGTCGCCCGGCAGCGCCGCGATCCGCTTCACGACCACCTCGCCCCCCACCCGCGCGATCACCGCCTCGCCGCAGCGCGGCTCGCCGAAGAAGCCGGGCACCGCCGCGACCACGATCCGGTCGCCGTCCTCGAGGAACGGGACCATCGAGGTGCCCGCGATGCGGTAGGAGTCGAGCGCGCCGTGGCCGAGGAAGGTGACGAGCACCATCAGCCCGACCAGCAAGCGCGGCACGCGCCGCAGCGCCTCGAGGAACGACGCGACGCACGGCTCGCCGTGCCGCTCGTCGTCCCGTTCGTCGCCGCGCTCGCCGCCCGTCGCCATGCCGCGGACTCCCGCGACCCGATTCGGCGCCGAGCGGCAGCGCGATGCAGCGGCGCGCGGGCTCGCGAACTCTTTTCCGCTCGGCCTGCGGCGACGGCTCAGCGGAAGAGGTTGTACTTCACGATCACCCAGAGCGCCTCGAACGCGTCGCTCGGGCGGATCTTCTTCCCGCTGGCGTAGTCGCGGCCGTAGTAGCTGACCGGCACCTCGTAGACGCGGCACTTGAGCTTCGCCACCTTCGCGGTCAGCTCGGGCTCGACGCCGAAGCGCTGCGACTCGATCGTGATCTTCTTGGCGACGTCGGCGCGGAAGACCTTGTAGCAGGTCTCCATGTCGGTCAGGTTGAGGTTGGTGAAGACGTTGCTGACGAAGGTGAGGAACTTGTTCCCGACGTAGTGCCAGAAGAGGTGGCAGCGGTGCGTGCCGGCGAGGAAGCGCGAGCCGAAGACGACGTCGGCCTTCCCCTCCTCGATCGGCTTGATCAGCGCCGGATAGTCGCCCGGGTCGTACTCGAGGTCGGCGTCCTGGATCAGGATCACGTCGCCCGTCGCCGCCGCGAAGCCGGTCGCGAGCGCGCCGCCCTTGCCCTTGTTCTGCTCGTGGAAGATCAGCTTGAGCGCGTACTTCGGCTCGAGCTCCTTCAGCAGGTCGCGCGTGCCGTCCTTGCTGCCGTCGTCGACGACGATGATCTCCTTCTCGTGCGGCGTCGCCGCCACGCGCTTCAGGATCTCCTCGATCGTCGCGCGCTCGTTGTAGCACGGCATGACGACCGACAGCTTGAGCGGCCGCTTCGCGGCGGTCGGGTCAGTCGCGCGATCGGCCACGCCGGATCCTCTCGTAGACGGCGATCGTCGCCGCGCCGTTCTCCGCGACGGTGGAGACGCCCTTCTTCGCGGCCGCGAGGCGCTGCCGCAGCTCGCGGTCGCGCGCGAGCCGCTCGATCTTGCGCGCCAGTTCGACGCTGTCGCCCATGCCGAACAGGAGCCCCGTGACCTCGTCCTCGATCGCCTCGGCCATCGCGCCGAAGTTGCTGGCGACGACGGGCACTCCCGCCAGGAATCCCTCCCGGATCACCATGCAGTAGGTCTCATACCAGATCGACGGGACCACCAACGCATCGAGGGCCGCGAGCAGCCGCGGCGCGTCGCCCGGCTGGTACGCGCCGTGGAAGGTGATCTGGTCCTCCCAGCCCGACGCCTGGTCGCGCAGCCGCTCGCCGTAGGTGCGGTCGTGGTGGAACGGCACGACCGGACCGTGGAGCTCGAGCGAGAGGTCGGCGCTGCCGACCCGCTTGAACGCGTCGATCAGCAGGTGGACGCCCTTGCTCGGCAGCAGCGTGCCCATGAAGCCGACGCGGAAGTGGGCCGCCGGCGCGCGCGGCACGCCTCGGTACGCGTCGACGTCCATCCCGTACTCGATCACGTCGATCGTCGCGGGATCGAGCCCCTCGCGCGCGAAGACGCGGCGCGCGAAGGGCGACGGCGCGATGCGCGCGTCGGCGCGCTCGAGCACTTCGCGGATCCGCGCCTGGTAGTCGCCGAAGACGCGCTGGTCGAAGGCGCGGTCGGGCTCCTTCGGGAACCAGTGGGGCCACGTCTCGCGGTAGCAGCTCGCGCAGCGCGACGGCTCGATCGTCGGGCAGTAGGAGAGGTCGGCGCGGATCCGCTGGCCGCGCGGGCAGCCCATCCAGTAGTCGTGCAGCGAGAAGGCGACGGCGATCCCGCGCGCCTGCGCCGCCTCGACCACCTCGGTCGTGAGGCAGGTGGCGTGGTGGACGTGGACGACGTCGGGCTTCCAGCCGTCGACGACCTCCTCGAACGCCTTCTTCTGCGCCGGGTTCTCGACGAGATGCTGGAAGGTCGTCGCGTCGCGGAAGCGGTAGTTGATGCCGACGACCGGGATGCCGTCGACGATCGTCTCGTGGCGCGCGTAGTCGGGCTCCGCCTCGACGTCGAAGCGACGGTAGACCAGCACCGCGTGCCCTTCGCGCTGCGCCCACTTGCAGAAACGGGCGAGCGAGAGCTCGACGCCGCCGAGCCCGTCGGGAAGGAAGCCGGCCGTGACGAGGAGGATGCGCATGGCCCGTCACCCCCTTTCGGTCGCGGGACCGGGGGGCGCTCCACTCTTTCCGTGGCGCAGCCGGTGCTGGAAGGTCTCCTCGCGGCGCTGCCACGCCTCGAACAGCGCCTCGGGCGGCGGCAAGGCTTGCGCACCGGGCCGCCGCGCCGCGCGCGCCGCCTCGTAGTGGCCGACCAGGCGCGCGACGTGGTCGTCGAGCTCCATCCCGTCGGGCGCCTCGCCCGCCTCGAGCGTCGCGCGCGCGGCCGGATCGTCGCGCAGCTCGCGCAACGCGGCCGCCAGCGCCGCGACGTCGCCCGGCGGCACGAGGCGCACGCGCGAGGCGCGGCGCGCCGCGGCGACGCGCTCCGCGATCGCGCCCGTCGCGCTCGCGACGATCGGCAGCCCCATCCGGCCCGCCTCGTCGAGCGCGAACGACCACGACTCGACCGCCAGCGTCGGCAGCACGACGACGTCGGACGGCGTGCGGCACGGCTCGTCGGCGACGTAGGCGCCGTGGAAGCGGACGTCGAGACCGGCCGCGAGCGCGCGCAGCCGCGCCTCGTACTCGGGCGTCGCGAAGGGGCCGTGGAGGTCGACCGCGACGCCGCCGCCGTCCGCGCCGAGCGAGCGCACCGCGGTCAGCAGCACGTGCACTCCCTTCAGCGGCGCGACCATCCCGAAGCAGTTGACGCGCAGCTTCCCGCGCGAGCTCGCGGCGCGCGCGCACGGCGCGACGATCCCGCCCGGAAGCCGCGGATGGGCCAGCACCTCGATCGCCACCGTCGCCGCGGCGCGCGCGCGCAGCCGCTCCGCGTGGCTGCGCGACGGCGCGAGGCAGCGCGCCGCCGCCGCGAGCTCGGCGCCGAGCTCGCGCGCGTAGCGGTCGATCGACTCGCCGATCTCGGCGTCGTCCTGGAACGGCCAGCGCGGCACGCAAGGCACGCACGCCGCGCGGCCGAGCGGCAGGTCGCACGCGCTCCCCTCGTCGGCGGCGGTCGCGCCCGGCTTCACGCGGAAGACGCGCGGGCAGCTCGTGAAGAGGTCATGCAGGTGCGCGACGGTCGCGACGCCGCCCGCCGCGGCGCGCCGCACCAGGTCGTCGCTCAAGCGGATCCAGTGGTGGAGGTGAACGACGTCGGGCTTCACGCGGTCGAGCTCGCGCTCGAACTCGCGCGCGACGCGCGGCTCGCCGCCCTTGTCCCACTGGTCGAAATAGAGGTCGCTGCGACGGACGCGCGCCACCTCGAGCGGCCCGACGCGGTCGCGCGCCACCGCGAACTTCGGCCGCCATTCGAGGCTGCCGGCGAAGACGGCCACCTCGTGGCCGCGCGCGACGAGGCCGCGCGCCACCGCCTCGGCGTAGCGCTCGGTGCCGCCCGTCGCCTCGGGCGGGAAGGCGTGCGCGACGAGGAGGATCCTCACCGCGCCGCCTCGCCGCGGTAGATCGCGTCGAGCGCCGCTTCGTGCTCCGCCATCGGCGGCGGCAGCGTCGCGGCCGCCGCGAAGCGGGCCATCAGGGCCGGCTCGCCCGCGATCCGGCGCAGCGCCATCGCGAGACCGACCGCGTCGCCCGCGTCGAAGTGGAGCCCGTCGACGCCGTCGCGCACCGCCTCCGCGAGGCCGCCGATCCGGCTCGCGATCACCGGCACGCGGTTCAAGCGCGCCTCCTGCACGACCAGCGGCCAGTTCTCGTGCCAGAGCGACGGCACCACCAGCGCGTCGATCCGCGCCAGCGCGTCGGGCACCTCGGCGTTCGCGAGCGCGCCGCCGAAATGGACGCGCAGCCCCTGCGCGCGCCGCCGCAGGTCGGCGCAGTAGGCCGGGTCGGTCCGCGTCGAGCCCCAGATCGTCAGCTCCGCGCGCTCGAGGTTGGCGGCGCGGAACGCGTCGACCAGCACGTGGACCCCCTTGTGCGGCGCGGGCGTCCCGAGGAAGGCGAAGCGGACGATCCCGTCGCGCGCGTAGCGGCGCGTCGCCGGGAGCGGCGCTTGCTCGACGCCGTACTTGAGGTGCGAGAGCTTCGCCGGCGCGACGCCGGCGGCGAGCGCGTGGTCGTGGAGCATCCGCGACGGCGCGACGACGTGGTCGACCGCGGCGAGGAGGCGCGCCGCGCGCTCGGCGCGGTCGGCCAGCAGCGCCGGCGCGATCGGCGCGCCCGGCTTGCGCTTCGCGGCCTTGCTCCGCAGCAGCGGCTGGAAGCCGCGGACGTGCTCGACGAGCGGCGAGAGGTCGACGCCGAAGGTCCTCCGCACCAGCTCCATCCCGCGGAACGCATGGGCGACGCCGCGCTTCTGCGTGAACGGGAAGTCGGCGAGGCAGCGGCTGCAGCGCTGCGGCTCGGGACCGGGGCAGAGCGCGCCCTCGTGGTCGAGCAGCTGCCCCATCCGCGCGCACCAGAGCCAGAAGTCCTGCAGCGTGACGACGACGCGCGCGCCCGCCCGCTTCGCCCGCTCGACCAGCCCCATCGAGAGCAGCATGAGGTGCTGCACGTGGAGCACGTCGGGCTTCAGCTCGGCCAGCACCTCGTCGAAGCGCGCCTCGACCGCCGGGTTGTCGAAGGTCTCGCCGAAGCCGCCGTAGAGGAGGTTGTTCACGACGATGCGGCAGTCGAGCCCCTCGACCTTGCGGCGCACGAGGTCGTAGTTGCGGTGGGCGTGGAGCTTCTCGCTGTAGAAGAGCGCGACCTCGTGGCGGCGCGCCTGCGCGCGCGCGACGCGCAGCGTGTAGACCTCGGTGCCGCCCGAGTGCTTCGGCAGGAAGAAGTGGAGCGCGTGGAGGATCCTCACGCCGCGCCTCCCGCCGCCGACCGCGACGCGCCCTCGATCGCGTCGCGCGGGAGCAATCGCGTGCGGCGCGGCCCCTCGAACGGCCGCTTGCGGAAGCCGTCGAGCAGGCCGCGCGCCTTCCAGAGCGCCGCCGCCGGCCGCCCGCGCGCCAGCGCATACGCGAACGCGAACGGCAACGTCAGCACGTCGCCCGCGACGAAGCGGAGCCAACGGCCCGCCGTCCCGTGCTTGCGCAGGAAGTGGAAGGCGTTGCGCGCGCTCAGGTACTTGCGCAGCGCCGTGTAGCCGCCGCCGCTCGCCGCCGACCCCTCGTGGACGACGCGCGAGCGCGGTTCGTAGCGGAGCCGCGCGCCCGCGCCGACGGCGCGCGCGCAGAGATCGACGTCCTCGACGTAGCAGAAGAACGCCTCGTCGAAGAGGCCGACGCGTTCGAGCAGCCCGCGCTTCAGCAGCAGGCAGGTGCCGGGCAGGAAGGTCACGTCGCGCGCGACGTCGTGCTGGCCGCGGTCCTGCTCGCGATGGCCGGTCAGGAGCGCGAGGTTGCGGCCGTAGGTCAGCTCGCCGCCGGCGCTCCAGATCACCGCAGGCGTCCCGGGCGAGAGGAGCTTCGGGCCGGCGACGTCGGCGCCCGCGGCCAGCGCCTCGGCCAACGGCTCGAGGAAGCCCGGGTCGACCTCCGCGTCGGGGTTGAGCAGCAGCAGCTCGTCGGCGCCCCGCTCGAACGCGCGATGCAGGCCGGCGTTCGCGCCCGCCGCGAAGCCGACGTTGCGCGGCAGCGCGACGATCTCGACCGCGCCGTCGCCGGCGAGCCGCGCCGCCGATCCGTCGCGCGACGCGTTGTCGACCACGACGATCGGCGCGCCGCCGAAGCGCGACGCGCGCAGCGCCGCGACGCAGCGGACGAGCGCGTCGCCGCCGTTGTAGTTGACGATCACCGCGATCCGTCGCGCGCCGCTCATGCGAGGAAGGGCCGCATCACCGCGAACCAGCCGCGCAGCCAGCCGTCGAGGAGCGCCTCGCCCAGCCGCGCCGCCCGCCCGCGCCGCACCATCGGCGCGTGGGTCAACGGCTGCGCGCGCAGCAGCGTCGCGTCGCCGACGACGCGCGCGCGCGCCAGCTCCTTGCGCTGCCGCAAGAGCGCCGGCAGCTCGCGCAGCAACTCGCGCTTCCCCTTCCACCACGCGCCCAGCAGCCCTTGCCGCAGCGCGAAGAGGAGCCAGACCAGCTCGTAGGCGAGGATGCCGGGCAGTCCGAGCAGCAGCGCGCTGGTCGAGTGGTTGCGCAGCAGCAGCCGCCAGCGGTTGCGGCTGTGGAGGTAGGCGCGCCGCTCCGGATAGGCGGGCCCTTCGCGGTAGCTCACCCCCGCCGTTCCCTCGCGGTGGAAGACCAGCGCGTCGGGCACGAGGCGCAGCCGCCGGCCGCGCGCGCGCAGCCGGTAGGAGAGGTCGTGGTCCTCGAAGAGGATGAAGTAGCCGACGTCGTAGCCGCCGGCCGCCACCACCTCGGCGCGCCGCATCAGCAGCGCCATCGAGATCACCGCGTCGACGTCTTGCGCCGGCTCGCTCGCCGCCGGCCGCGGCGCGAAGAAGTTCCGGAGCGTCATCACGCCGACGTAGTGGAACGCCCCGCCGTCGTAGTGGATCCGGCTGCGGTCGCCGTCGAAGAGGGCGCGCGGCATCGCGACCGCGGCGCCACTCGCCACCGCGTCGGCCAGCAGCCGCTCGAGGCAGTCGGGCGCCAGGATCGCGTCGGCGTCGACCTGCAGCACCCACTCGCTCTCCGCCTCCTCGAGCCCGCGGTTGCGCGGCGCGCCCGGCCCGAGGTTGCCCCCCATCGCGACGACCTCGACCTCGGGGAAGTTCGCCCGCAGCCACTCGGGGCTGCCGTCGGTCGAGGCGTTGTCGTAGACGACGATCCGTCCGGGCCGCACCGTCTGCCCCTGGAGCGCGCGCACGCAGTCGCCGAGGTAGGCGCGTCCGTTCCAGTTGCAGATGGTCGCCGTGACGTCCGGGGGAAGTGGCACGGGGGGATCATCGGCCGGGCGAGCCCGCCGATGCAAGGAGCCCCTCAGGAGAGTCCCCGGGGTCGGCCCGAGCAGTCAGCAGCCGAGCTCGGCCCCGTCGAGGAGCGGCGGCGCGACCCGGAGCGTCGCCCGCCGCGGGTCAGGCGACGGGCAGGCGGAAGTCGGGCGCCTTGCAGACGCGGCGCCGCTTCAGGCAGTAGGGCAGGTTCAGGAGCGCGTTGAGCGTCGCCTTCACCGCGATCCAGCGGCCGCCCGGCGTCGCCTTCAGCGACTCGGTCGCGCCGATCATCCCGGTCGCCTCCGACGCGGCGTTCGCGGCGTCCTTGTCGATCGCCGTCGCGCCGTCGCCGCCGAGCGCCTTGCCCGCGAGGCGCAGGGCCAGGCGCGCGACGTCGCTCCACGCGCAGTGCTTGAAGGCGTAGATCCAGAAGTTGCGCACGTGGTAGTAGAGGCTGCGCTTGCCCGCCTTGAGGCCGAAGGGCGTCGCGTGGAAGGTCACGACGTCGGGACAGAGCAGCACGCGATGGCCGAGGTCGAGGAGGCGCGTCGCGAGGTCGCGCTCGTTGCCGTAGATGAAGAGGCGCTCGTCGTACCAGCCGGCTTGCTGCAGCGCGGCGCGACGCGCCAGGCTGCCGCAGCCGCGGAAGGTGCAGAGGTAGCGCTCCTCGCGGACGTCGGCGCGCGCGAGGTAGGCGTCGGGCATGTCGGGCTCGATGACCAGCGTCGTGATCAGCGCGGTCGACGCCGGCTCGCGCGCGAAACGGGCGAGGAGCTGCTCGATCCAGCTCGGCGGCAGGACGACGTCGTCGTCGAGGATCGCGACGAACTCCGCCTTCGCCTCCTTGAAGCCGAGGTTGAAGGTCTCGCACGCGCCGAAGCGCGCGTGGGGCATCTCGATCAGCTTCACGTCGGGGAAGGCGGCGCGCACCGCCGCCGCCGTCCCGTCCGAGGAGGCGTTGTCGACGACGATCACCTCGGCGGGCCGCCGCGTCTGCTGCGCGAGCGCGCGCAAGTTCGCGATCACGTGGTCGCGCTTGTTGAAGCTCGAGATCACGCAGCTCACCGGCGCGGGCGCTGCGACGGGCGCTGCGACATGCGGGGTCGACGGCGTCACGGCAGGCGGTACTTCGCGTGGAGCGCGGCGAGGTCGCGCGCCAGCTCCTCCTGCTGCGCGGGCGCGACCTCCATGAACGCCTCGACGTACTCCACGCCGCGCAGGTCGATGTTGATCGTGCGCGCGTAGGCGAGGCCGAGCCGCTTGCCGATCAGGTCGTTGTAGCGCTGCTGGCTCGCGAAACAGGCCAGCGCCTCGCGCTTCAGGTCGATCCACGGCGTGATGTCGAGCAGGAAGCTCGCCAGCGTCGGGTGGTTCACCTCGTAGCCGAGGAGGCGCACGACCAGCGTCGAGCGCGCCGCCGCGCGTCCGGCCGCCAGCGCCGTCGCGAGATGGTCGGGGTGGCACTCGAGCAGCGACGGCGCGTAGACGAGCGCCGGGCAGGCGCGGTCGATCTCGGCGACCATGCGCGCCACGAGTTCCTCGCTCGGCTCGAGCTTCCCGTCGGGGAAACCCATGCCGCGCAGCTCGTCGACCTTCAGCAGGGCCGCCGCCGCCTTCGCCTCGCGCAGCCGGATCGCGACGAGCTCGCTGCCGAGCAGTTGCTTCGGGTCGCCCGCCTCGCCGCCGGTCACGTGGACGACGGTCACCTTGTCGCCGCGCGCGACGTGGAAGGCGATCGCGCCGCCGCAGCCGATCACCTCGTCGTCGGGGTGCGGCGCGAAGATCAGGACCGGCCCGCGCGGCAGGCTGCGCGGATCGACCAGCGGCGTCCAGGTGCGGAACGGCGTGAAGCTCACCGGCGCGCTCCGTCGATCGCCGCGCGGTAGAGGCCGCGCAGCGCGACCTCGTGGTCGGCCAGCGATTGCGGCGCGGCCGGCAGCGCGGCGCGCATCGCCGCCAGTTCTTCGGGGTGGTCCATGAAGCGCGACAACGTAGCAACGAGCGGCCGCTCGTCGTCGACGGCGATCACGCGACCGAACCCCGCGACCCGCCGCGCCGGCGCGCCGCGGTCGGAGACGACCAGCGGCAGCCCGAGCGCGATCGCCTCCTCGACCACGAAGGAGAAGGTCTCCCGCGCGCGCGACGGGAAGAGGGCGAGGTCGCAGTTGCCGGCCGCCGCCGCGAGCTTCGCGAGGTCGTAGTCGCCGTGCCAGCGCACCGGCAGGCCGGCGGCCGCGGCGCGCAGCGGCTCCGCCTCGCCGGGCGCCGGCTCGCCGAAGAGGTCGAGCTCGAGCGCGCCGCGCGGCGCCAGCGTGCGCAGCGCCGCGAAGAGGAGGTCGACCCCCTTCAAGCGCGAGAGGTGGCCGAAGTGGAGCAGGCGCAGCCGGCCGGGCGCCGCGACGTGGCGCGCGCGCGGCGGCGGATCGGCGAGACCGAGCGGCAGCGCGTGAAGCTTCGCGGCGGGCGCGACGCCAGTCGCCTTCATCACCTCGGCGTGCGAATCGGACGGCGCGAGGACCGCATGCATGCGACCGAGCTCGGCGGCGAACCGCGCGCGACGCGCCGCCACGCGCTGCGGCAGATCGGCGGCGCCGTCGTCGGGCGCGACGCACTCGACGCAGCGCTCGATCGGAACCGGCAGCGCGCCGGCGCAGTCGAAGCCGTCGGGACGGCGCAGGAAGAAGCGCGGGCAGGCGGAGTAGCCGTCGTGGAGCGAACCGACTGCCGGCAGCGGGGCGAGCGCCGACAGCAGCGCGTCGCCGAGGTTGAACCAGTGGTGGAGATGGAGGACGTCGGGCGCGGCGGCGCGCACCGCGGCGACGATCGCCTCCTGGAGCGCGCGCGGCGTGAAGTCGACGCCGAACCGCTCGTCGGCGCGGCGGAAGAAGCGGGTCACGGGAACGCCGCGCCAGGTCTCGTGCGCGGCGCGCGTCCGGTCGTCGCGCTTCTCGCTGCCGCAGAAGACGCGCGGCTCGACGCCGGCCGCCTGCTGCAGCGCGACGAGCTGCGCGACGTAGCGCTCGGTGCCGCCCTGGAACTCGGGCGGGAAGTTGTGGACGAGGTGGGCGACGCGCAGCGCGCCGCCGCTCATCGCGCGCTCTCGTCGGGGAGGAGGCGGCGGAACGCCTCGCCGTAGCGGGCGCCCTTCGCCAGGAAGGCGGAGCGGTAGGCGTTCAGTCCGCCGAAGCAGTGGGCGACCGCCGTGTGGCGGAGCTGGCTCGGGAAGCACGACGCGAGCGCGAGCTTGCGCTCCATCACGCCGCTCACGTCGACGACGTAGTCGGGCGCCAACGTCCCCCACACCTCGTAGGCCAGCAGCGCGCACGCGACGCCCGCCTTCGCCACCGCGCGCTGCGCCGCGATCGACACGACGTGGTGGTCGCCGTGGATCTCGTCGCGATGCGGCGCGTAGACGACCGACGGCCGCTCGCGTTGGATCGCCGCCACCAACTGCGGCACCAGCACGCCGAGATCCTCCTCGCGCGCGCGCCCGCCGTCGGGATGGCCCAGCAGCTCGATCGTCGCGCCGAGCTCCTTCGCGAACGCCCGCGACTCCCCCGCCCGTGTCGCCGCCAGCGCCTTGCGCTCCTCGGGCGTCTTCGCGCCGCCGTCGCTCGCGCCGTCGGTCACGACGACCACGTGGACCCGATCGCCCCGCGCCCGATGGAGCAGCAGCGTCCCGCCCGGCCCGATCCACTCGTCGTCGGGATGGGGCGCGAGCACGAGCGCAGCGCCCGAGATGGGCGGCGCCCGGCACGGCTGCGGCGCAGGCGGCGGATCGAGGAAGGGTTCCATGTCCGGCGGCGATCATCGCCGCGCGCGACGCACTCCCGCAACTCCGGGCGCGCCGGCGGCGGGCGGGAGTCCCGTCGGCGGCGCGCGCCGAGAAAAGGAATCCGCTCGACGGAGACGGCGCGCCGACGCGACCGCGATCACTGGAACCGGACGACCGCTGGCGCGCTCGTCGCGAGTCCGTGGCGCGCGGCGCGGGTCGCGAAGGCCTGAAGCGTGATCGTCCTGCCGGCGAGCCCCGGCGGCACGACGCCCGCGTTCGTCGCTTCGCCGAAGCCGTCGAGCGCGACGAGGCTCATCTGCTCGAAGGTCGGGCTGCCGTCGTAGTCGACGAGCGCAAGCAAGGTCCACTCGTTCGGCTCGCCGCCGCGCGTCGTCGCCTCGATCGCGTCGCCGGCCCGGTAGCCGTGCCACGTCGGCGCATTCATCGCGAGGCAGAGGTCGTCGCCGGCGAAGAGGTGGACCATGCCGCTGCTCATCGGCGGCGCCGCGTTCATGCACGCGCCGGCGACCACGTCGTCGAATCCGTCGCCATTCCAGTCGAGGACCTGGAGCGCGCAGCCGAGCCCTTCGTCGCCCGCCGTCATCGACGGGATCGAGCAGAGGAGCCGCCGGCTCTTCCCGCTCCATACGTCGACGCCGGAGGGTTCCCAGCCGACCGCGAGCGGGTCGTAGCGACCGACGGCCACGTCGGGAACGCCGTCCCCGTTGAAATCGAAGTCAGAAGTCTCGGCAACGAAGCAGGTGGCATAGGTGTCTCCACCCCTCGGCTCGTCGAGGTGGAAAAGCTCGGCGAGGTTCGCGCCCGAGTAGAGGTACACGCGACCGTCGGGTGGATACGACCAGCCGTACTCCTGGTCGCTCACGACCAGGTCGCGGATCCCGTCGCCGTCGAGGTCTCCGACCTGGCCGCAGTGGTCGCCGAAAGTGCCGCCGAACGACGACGCTCCCGACAGCGAAGCCACGATGCCGAGCGTGAAGCCATCGACGATCTCGACCCGACCCTCCTGGTAGTCGTGACCGACCGCGAACTCCTCGAAGCCGTCGCCCGTGAGGTCGTCGAGCCGGCAGGCCGAGAGGACCCGCCCAAGCGGGAAGGTCGGCTTCCAGTCGACGATCGACGCACCGTTCGCCGACGAGAGGATCGTGAGCGAGTTGCCGGGATTCGGGCCGCCCCGCGACGCCGGCACTCCGAGATCGCGCAAGCCGTCGCCGTCGACATCGTGCACGAGCGCGAGCCTGCCGTCGAACGCCTCGGCGATCACCGGATCGGCGGCGGCCTGCCAGAGCACTGCGCCGCTCGCCCCGGACCATGCGATCACGTGGTCCGTCGGACCGAGGGGCCCGTCGATCGCCGCGTAGTCGCCGACACCGTCGCCGTCCACGTCCTCGAGCGCCGCTACGTCGCTGCCGAGCTCCGCGCGCGCTCGCCCGTGGTGCACCCGAACCACCGTCGCGGTCGCGCCCGACATCACGTAGACCGCTCCGTCGCGGCGGGGCTTCACCACCGGCGATTCGGCGGGCGCGCCGATCAGCAGTTCGGGCACGCCGTCGCCGTCGAGGTCGGGCAGAACGTCGCAACACGCACCGAACTTGGCCGTGTTCGTCGTGGCCGGCAGCCCCTGCCACTCCTGCAGCAGCGCCTGGCCGCTTGCGTGCGGGGACGCACTCGCGAAGACCAGGGCGCACGGAACGAGGAGGCGCGGCATCGATCGACCCCTTCGCAGCCACGGGCCCGCCGGCGACGCGACGACGGGATCGCGAGGGCGCATGGGCGAGCGGCGACCGTCATCGCAACGCCCGGGCCGTGCCCGCCGCTCGCGCCCGCCCGCCTCAGTAGATGTCGCTGTCCCCCATCGTCAGCCAGAGGCGCTCCTTCGCTTCCTCGGGCGGGAAGTCGGAGCCGGGGAAGCGGCGGATGCAGAGGTTGAAGATCGAGTCGCGGCTGGTGAAGCCGAGCGCGGCGAGGTCGGCGAAGGCGGGCGAGCTCGGCGTCGCCCACGCGAGGAAGCTCGTCAGCTTCGCGCCGCTCCACTTCTGCGCGCTGCGCGCGGCGGCGCCGAGCAGCGCGCGCCACGCCACGCGATCGCCGGGCGCGACGAGCCAGTCGACGACGGGGACGATCTCCTTGCGGAAGCCGTGCCACGAGAGGCCGTGGACGAGGAAGCCGCGCAGGCGGCCGTCCTGCCCTTCGGCGCGCAGCAACTGGTAACGCGTCGACGGGCAGTCGGCGTAGCGCCAGTTCCAGAGGCGCGCGCTGCGCAGCGCCGCGACGACGCCCGGTTTCGCGAGCGCGGCGTCGAGCTCCTCGACCTCGCAGCCGAACCGCTCGACCTCTGCGACGGTGATCGCCTCGTCGAGGTTCCAGCGCGCCGCGGCGGCGAGCGGCAGCTCCGACTCGAGGACGGGGCAGCGGACCGGCTCGTAGCCGCCGAACTTCGTCCCGATGCGGAACGCCTGCGGGTTGGGGAAGCCGAAGAGGAGGCGCAGGTCGTCGCGCTTGCCGAAGCGCTCGTAGAAGGCGTACGACAGGGTGAGGTAGACGCCGTTCTTGCGCAGCGACGCGCGCCACTCGGGCGCGATCACGGTGTCGACCGCCTGCCCCATCCGGAAGGCGCCGTCGGGGAAGCGGAAGCGCGCGGGCATGCAGGTGAAGGTGCCGACGATCGCGCCGTCGGCCAGCGCCACCATCGTCGTGTGGCCCTCCGGGTTCGACGGGAAGGCCCAGCGCCAGTGGCGCAGCGAGCGCGGCACGAAGTCGGGGTTGCCGATCGCGAAGGTCTTGTTGAAGAGCGCGAGGATCCCCGCCTCGTCGCCGGGCGCGTAGTCGCGGACCGTGAACGACCGCTCCGCGCCGCTCATACGCGCAGCCCGCGCTTCACGACGCGCCAGACGTCGCGCAGGCCGGCCGCGCGCGCGGCGCCGTCGTGGCTCGCGCGCCAGCGCCACGACTCCTCGAGGCCGCGCAGCAGGAGCCAGCTCTTCAGCACCAGCGAGCCCTTCGCGCCGTGGCGCAGCTTGAAGTAGCGGACGCGGTTCACCACCCACTCGCCGGCGAAGTCGCGGTACTGCGCGGTCGACTTGCCGCGATGGTGGAGCACCTCGGCCGACGCGACGTAGCGGATCCGCTGGCCGCGGTCGTGGAGGCGGCGACAGAGCTCGACGTCGTTGTAGAAGAGCCAGAGGCGCTCGTCGAAGCCGCCGACCGCGTCCCAATCGGCGCGCCGCATCATCAGCGCCGCGCCGGGCGGCTGGTCGACGTCGGCGTCGCCCTGATGGTCGAAGTCGTCCATGAAGTAGCGGCGCACCGCCTCGCTGCGCCCGAACTTGCGCTCGAACCACGAGTCGAAGAGGAAGCCGTCGACCAGCGTCGGGAAGCGCATGCAGGCGCGCTGCACCGAGCCGTCGGGGTTGACCAGCTTCGGCGCGACCGCGCCGTACTCGGGGAAGCGGCGCAGCACGTGCGCCAGCTTCGCGAGCGCGCCCGGCCGCACCTCGGTGTCGCTGTTCAGCAGCAGCAGGAGCGGCGCCGTCGTCGCGCGCGCCCCTTGGTTGTTGCCGCGCGCGTAACCCTCGTTGACGCCGTTCCTCAGCAGCTTCACCGACGGGAACTTCGCCGCGACCAGCTCCGCGCTGCCGTCGCGCGAGGCGTTGTCGACGACGCAGACCTCGAGCGCGAGGCCGTGCTCCTGCCCCACGACGGTGGCGAGGCAGCGCTCCAGCAGTTCGCGCGTGTTCCACGAGAGGATCACGACGGCGAGCTCGGCCGCGGGCGGCGGCGCGGCGGCGGGAGTCGGCGTCTCGCTCATGCCGGGCTCGCCAGCGGCAGGTGGGAGTCGGCCAAGCGCGCCAGGAACTCCGCGTCGCTGCCGATGTGGATCGCGCCCGTCGTCTTCTTCATCCGCCACGCGCCGAGCGGCTGCAGGTCGGGCAGCGAGAGGATCCGCAGGTAGAGCCAGATCGGGTCGAAGTGGTCCCACGTCCCCTTCGGGATCGTGAAGGTCGCGCGCGAGTCGATGCGACCGACCGCCAGCGAGTAGAGCGGGTCGGCGGTCACCTCGACGACGTAGCGCGTCGCGGCGCCCTTCACCTCGAAGGGCGGCGGCTCGGCGATCTCGCCCAAGTCGGTCCAGCCGGAGAACTCGTGCGCGCCGTGTTGCGTCGGATGGCGCCGCACCCACTCGGTGATCGCCTTGCCGGCGCGCCCGCCGACGAAGCCGTAGTGCTTGTCGAAGTAGCGCTGCAGCGAGACGTCGTGCTTGCGCATCGCCTCCTCGGCGAACTGGCCCGCGCTCTTGTTGTAGAGGTGGACCATCTCCGAATCGGGCACGAGCGTGACGTCGCGGCCCGCCTCGCGCACGCGGCGCGAGAGGTCGGAGTCCTCGTAGTAGAGCGGGAAGGTCTCGTCGAAGGGGCCGAGGCGGCGCGCGAAGTCGGCCGGCATCATGAAGCCGTAGCCGGCCAGCACCGGCTCGTCCTGCGGATGGTCGGCGCTCCAGATGCGCAGCGCGTTCTTCGTGCGGCGCAGCGCGAAGTCGGCCGCGCGCCGCTTCGACGTGCGCCGCCACGCCTCGGCCAGGTGCATCGAGAGCGTCGGGAGCTCGATGCGCGGCAGGTAGAAGAAGCGGTGCGCGTCGTACCAGCCGCGCGGGCCGCACTGGCCGCAGCGCGGATGGTCGTCGAGATGGCGCGTCAGCGCCTGCACGCAGCCCGGCACGATCAGCAGGTCGGGGTTGAGGTAGAGCAGGTGGCGGCCGCGCGCGTGGCGCGTGCCCAGGTTGCAGCCGCCGCCGAAGCCGCCGTTCACCGGCGAGCGGACGACGACGACGCCCTGCGCCTCGAGCGGCCGCAGGAAGCGCTCTTGGTCGCTCGGCGACTGGTTCTCGACCACGACGATCTCGAGCTCGCCGCGGCCGCCGTCGCGCCGCACCAGCTCCTGCCGCCGCAGCCCGTCGACGAGCGTCTGGAGGTACTGGCCGGTGTTGTAGTTGACGACGATCGCGGAGACGTCGGGCACGGTCGGCCTCTCCTCAACCCGGACCGCGGCGCTTCGGCCCCGCGCCGCCGAGCCCCATGTCGCGCAGCTCCTTCTCGCGCTGCGAACGGGTCGGCCACGGCAGCGGCTCGGCGGCGAAGGTGTGGTCGAGGTGGATCATCCCGACGCGCCGCTCGTGCTGCGAGATCTCGAAGCGCGTCCCGATCGTCTGCGAGTGGTAGACGTGGAGCGCGCGCGTATCGGTGAGGTAGGCGGTGATCGAGTACTCGGCGGCCAGCAACGGGAGGCGCTGCACCGTGACCTGCACGCGCCAGCGGCCGCGCGTCGCCGGCGCCGCGAAGCCCGAGAGGTTGCTGCCGATGCCGCAGACCATGATCTGGTCGAGGCGGTTGATCGCGAACCCGACCGTCACGCCGTCGGCGAGGTCGGCCGGCAGCTCGTAGTCGATCTCGACCACGAGGTCCTTCAGCAGCTGCGCCTGCTGTATCACCGCGCCGGTGTGGGGGTCGCGCAGGCGGGCGGAGAGGATCACCGGCATCGCGCCGGGCGGCGGCAGGCTCACGTCGTCGCCGGCTCCGCCCGCCGCGCCGGCCTCGCCCGCGCCGGCGTGCGCGCCCGTCGCCTCGGCGACGTCGGCGTTCGAGACGAAGCTGTGGGTGTTCCGCCGGCCGCGCTCGAAGTTCGAGTAGGCCAGCACGACGTCGCGCGACTTGCCGTCCTGCTCGACCTTGCCGTCCTTGATCCAGAGCGCGCGCTCGCAGATCTCCTCGACGTGGAACATCGAGTGGCTGCAGAAGAGGATCGTCTTGCCCGCGTTCTTGAAGCTGACGATCTTGTCGACGCAGCGCTTCTGGAAGTGGAGGTCCCCCACCGCGAGGATCTCGTCGATGATCAGCACGTCGGGATCGACGGCGGTCGCGACCGAGAAACCGAGCCGCATCACCATGCCCGACGAGTAGGTGCGCATCGGCTGGTCGATGAAGGGCTTGAGCTCGCTGAACTCGATGATGCCCGGCACCTTCGCCTCGATCTCGGCGCGCGAGTAGCCGTTGACGATGCCGTTCAGCACGATGTTCTGGCGGCCGGTGAAGCCGGGATAGAAGCCGGTGCCGAGCTCGAGCAGGCTCGCGACGCGGCCGCGCAGCTCGAACTTGCCGCTGGTCGGCAGCGTCGTGCCGGCCAGCACCTTGAGCAGCGTCGACTTGCCGGCGCCGTTGCTGCCGATGATCCCGACGGTCGAGCCGTGGGCGAGCGTGAACGAGACGTCGGAGAGGCCGCGCACCTCGCGGTGGAGCTTGCGGCGCAGCAGCGCCTCCTTCACGCGGTCGAAGGGGCGGTCGTAGAGGCGGTAGGTCTTCGTCAGCGCCTCGACGTGGATCGCGAAATCGTCGGCCTCGCCCGCCACCGGCGTCACACCTCGTCCGCGAACTGGCCCTTCCATCGCTGGAAGCAGCCATGGCCGACCAGGAACGAGCCGAGCGCGATCGCGGCGAAGATCGCCGCCGAGCGCCACGGGAACGGCGCGCCGGGCTCGAAGCGGAAGCAGCCGCGGTAGAGCGCCAGGAGGTGGAACATCGGGTTCCACTGCACCGCCTCGACGACCCACGGCACCGCCTTGGCGTCGCGGGCGAGCGTCTCGATCTTGTAGAAGACCGGCGTGAAGAACATCCAGACCAGCGAGGCGAGCGGGATCACCTGGCCGACGTCGCGCAGGAAAACGTTCGCCGCGGCCAGCAGCATCCCGAAGCCCGTGACGAACAGCCACTGGAGCGCCATCGGGATCGGCAGCCAGCAGAGGTTCGCCAGCATCGGCGCGTTCTCGGACACCGGCGTCGCGGGCGCCAGCAGCGTGACCGCGACGTAGAGCGGCACCAGCAGCGCGAAGCCGATCGCCATCTGGAAGAAGCTGACCAGCGTCGTGTAGGTCGGCAGCAGCTCGGACGGGAAGGCGACCTTCTTGATGAGGTTGTTGTTCTCGATCACGACCGGCGTGCAGCGGTTGAGCGCGTCGACGGTGCAGATCCACGGCAGGATCCCCGACGCCATGAAGAGCGTCGTGACCCAGCCGCTGCCGAGCGCGCCGGGAAGGAGCTCCGCCTCGATCGGCCGCAGCCGCACGCCGAGCATCTTCGAGAAGACCAGCCCGTAGACGGCCAGCAGCAGCGCCGGGTGGAGCAGCGGCCAGAGCTTCCCGAGCAGCGACCCCTCGTAGCGCGTGGCGAGGTCGCGCCGGACGAAGGCGCGCAGGATGTCGCCGTGACGGAAGGCGACCTGCGGGAACCGGAGCGCGCTCACCAGGAACGAGGCCATCGAGGATCCACGATCGACCGTGCGTGCCGGCCGCTCATCGACCGGCGGGCTTGGGACGCTCAAACGGCACTTCGTCGATCCAGGGCAGCCGCTCGGCCAGCGCCGCGGCGACCGCCGTCGCCGAGAGGGCGCCGTCGCCCGGCTGCGGGAAGAGGCGCACGGCGAGCCCCTGCGACTGCAGCTGCGCCGCGTACGCCTCGAGCGGCGCGAGAGGATAGCGCGCGACCGATTCGCCGTGGACCCACGCGACGCGCCGCCCCCATTGCGCCGCCGCCTCGTTCCAGTCGCGCAGCGAGACGGGCGCGTAGCCGCCGTGGAAGAGGACCGCGCCGCGCACCCACTGCGGGTTGCGCATCGCGATGGCGAACCCGAGGCCGGCGCCCTGGCCGACGCCCGCGACGTAGATGCGCGCGGGATCGATCGCCACGCGCTTCTTGAACTCGTCGAGCGCCTTGACGATCTCGCGCTGCTCCCAACGGAAGCCGTTGATGAACTCGCCCGCCGCGCCGAACCAGGCGAAGCGGTCGGGCGCGACGATCTGCCGCCCGCCCGGCGCGAAGAGGGCGAAGCGGTGCTGCGCGCAGAAGGGCTCGAAGAGGCGGTGCGCGTACTCGGCCCGCTCTTCGGCGTAGGGATGGAGCACGATCAGCAGCGGCAGCGGCTCCTTCGCCTTCGCGGGATCGTCGGGCGGCGGCGGGACCCATTCGTACGGAGCGATGAGCTGGTCCCACGAGCCGGCGATCGCCTCGACCATCGCGCGCGCCCGCTCGCGCAGCGGCGCGAAGCGCGGATCGGCGCGCAGCGGCGCGAGGTCGGGATCGTGGTCGAGCTTCTCGCGGCGCAGCGGATGGATCGGGTAGCCGCCCGTGACCGCGAGATCGAGCTGGTCGAACGCGGCGTCGAGCTCCTTCAGCCGCGCGCGGCCGCACGCGGCGTTGTAGTGGAGCAGGAAGAGGTCGGGGTCGGCCGGGAAGTCGGTCGCGAGCTTCTCCAGCGTCGCGAGCCCCGCGCGCTCCTCCCCCGTCGCGATCTGGCGGACCGCCTCGACGTAGCCGGGCCGCTGCTCGATCGACGTGAAGTCGTTCACCGGCGCCGCGTCGTCCTGCCCGCGCGCGACGCCGCCGAACGCCATCACCAGCGCGACGATCGCCGGCATGCCGATGCGGGAACGATTCGCCGACGATCGGACGGTGTGCCGGAATTGCCGGCGGATCGTTCCCGCATCGGTACGCCGGTTTCGGGTCACCACGTCACCTTCTCCTCGTGCGCTGCGACGGTCGCGGGGATGCGGAGCTCGTGCGTCAGCCGTTGCGCCAGCGCGGCGGCGGCGGGCGGCTCGCCGTGGACGACGTAGGCGTGCTGCGGCGGCGTCGGCAGGCCGCGCAGCCAGCGGACCAGCTCGTCGGCGTCGGCGTGGCCCGACATGCCGGGGATCTCGGCCAGCCGCGCCCGCACCGGGACGTCGCGGCCGTGCATGCGGACGAACTTCGCCCCCTCCTTGAGCGCGCGGCCGCGCGTCCCCGCCGCCTGGTAGCCGGCCAGCACGAGGATGTTCTGCGGCTCGGGCAGCAGGCGGGCCAGGTGGTGGAGCACGCGCCCGCCCGCCAGCATCCCGCTGCTCGAGAGGATCACGCGCGGCCCCTGGAGCACGTTCAGCTTCAGCGAATCTTCATGCGAAGCGTGGAGGTAGACGCCGCGCCCGAACATCGGCCCGCGCGGCCCTTGCAGCGCGATCTCCTCGAGGCCGTGCTCCTCCGGATAGCGGCGATAGATCTCCGTCGCGTCGACCGCCATCGGGCTGTCGACGTGGATCGCGATCTCGGGCGCCTCTCCCGCCTCCATCACCTGTCGCAGCAGGTAGATGAGCTGCTGCGCGCGCCCCACCGCGAACGACGGGATCAGCAGCGTCCCACGCTTCGCCACCGCCTCCTTCACCAGCCGCGCGATCGCGACGCGCGGCTCCTCCTTGGGATGGAGGCGATCGCCGTAGGTCGACTCGACGACCACGAGGTCGCACGCCGGCGGCGGCGTTGGATCGGGCACCAGCGGCGCGTCGTAGCGGCCGACGTCGCCCGAGAAGAGGAGCCGCTTCGTCGCGCCCGCCTCGGTCACTTCGCACTCGACGAACGCCGAGCCCAGCAAGTGGCCGGCGTGGAGGTAGCGGCAGCGTTGGCCGGGCGCCGGCTCGAACCACTCGCCGTAGTGGACCGCGCGCAGCCGTCCGATCGCCGCGTCGGCGTCGGCCATCGTGTAGAGCGGCAGCGCCGGGTGGTGGCGGCTGTACCCCTTCTTGTTGGCGTACTCGGCGTCCTCCTCCTGGATCTTGGCCGAGTCGCGCAGCAGCAGCGTCGTCAGCTCGCAGGTGGCGTCGGTGCCCCAGATCGGTCCGCGGAAGCCCAGCCGGCTCAGCCGGGGCAGCCACCCCGAGTGGTCGATGTGGGCGTGGGTCAGGACGACGGCCGCGAGCGCCCCCGGGTCGAAACCGGGCTTTTCCCAATTCCGGGCGCGCAATTCCTTCAGACCCTGGAAGAGCCCGCAATCGACTAACAGGGCGCGTCCCTGGGCCTCGACCAGGAAGCGCGACCCGGTGACCGTCCCCGCGGCGCCGTGGAAGGAGAGTGAGGCCATGCGGGGACGATAAGCCGGTGCTAAACGTTTCGCCTCAACCAGGGACTGGAGCTCGTGGATGATCGGTCGGCCGGCCAGCAACGACGTCCGTCGCTTCCTCGCGACGGCGCTGTTCCTCCTCGTCGGCACGCTGGCGTTCGCGCAGGCGGGCGGCGTCTCGGAGCCGCAGGCGACGCGCCATCTCGGACGGTTGGTCGTCCGGCTGCGCCAGGCGCCGGTCGCGCTGGCGCTCGGGGCGACGGGCCTCGGTGAGTTCGACCGCGCGTGCCGCCGCGTCGGCGCGACATCGCTGCGGCCGCTGATCGCGCCGCGTCGCGTCGCGCGCGCCGCGTCCGAGGCGTTCGTCGAGGCGGGCCTCGACCGCATCGTCCGCGTCGAGGTCGCCGTCGCCGAGCGCGACGCCGCGCGCGCGGAGCTGCTGCGCTGCGCCGAGGTCGAGCGCGTCGACCTGGCCGACGGCGCGCGCGGCGCGAAGGTCCCGAACGATCCGTCGTGGGGCAGCCAGTGGCCGCTCCAGTCGAACCGCCTCGACATGCCCAAGGCGTGGAACGTGCTCACCGACGCGACCGGCGTCCCGATCGCCGTCATCGACAGCGGCTGCGACCAGCAGCACAACGACTTCAAGAGCAACCGCTGGATCAACGCGGGCGAGATCGCCGGCAACGCGATCGACGACGACGGCAACGGCTACGTCGACGACCGCTTCGGCTACGACTTCGTCAACCTCGACGGCGATCCCGACGACGACTTCGGCCACGGCACCGAGGTGGCGGGCGTGCTCGCCGCCGTCGGCGACAACGTGCTGAACATCTGCGGCGTCTGCTGGAAGGCCGAGGTGATCAGCTGCAAGTCGCTCGACAGCACCGGCTTCGGCACGTTCGACGAGCTGGCCGAGGGGCTGGTCTACGCGGCCGACAACGGCGCCCGCGTCGCGAACATGAGCTTCGTCGCCAGCGTCGACGACTCGACGCTGCGCGCGGCGGTCGACTACGCGCGCGCGCTCGAGGTGGTGCAGGTGGGCGCCGCGGGCAACAACGGCAACAAGGTCGTGATGTACCCCGCCGCCTACGACGGCGTCCTCGCGGTCATCGCGACCGACAGCGGCGACACGCGCTGGACCACGTCGACCCACGGCAGCTGGTGCGACGTCGCGGCGCCCGGCGCGTCGATCCTCACGCTGCGCAACAACGGCGGGACGACCACGGACAGCGGCACCTCCTTCGCCGCGCCCCACGTCGCCGGCCTCGCCGCGCTGGTCCGCAAGCTGAACCCCGACCTCGACCGCCTCGGCGTCGAGCTCGTCCTCTGCTACAGCGCCGAGGACCGCGGCGCGGCCGGCTTCGACGACGACTTCGCTTGGGGCCGCGTGAACGGCCAGCGGGCGCTCGACCTCGCGCAGTCGCTGCGCGCCTCGGTGACCGAGATCCCGGACGGCGGCAAGTTCTCGCTCACGCTCGACGCGCCGACCGACCCCGGCTTCGTCTACTTCGTGATCGGCGGCTTCAGCGACCGCTTCCCCGGCGTCGCGCTCTCGACCTACGATCCGGCCGACGAGCGCTTCTTCCCGGTCAACCACGACTGGCTCTTCGACTTCACGCTCGGCACGCCGGTCAACCCGGTCTTCATCGGCTTCCAGGGCGTGCTCGACGCGACGGGCGCCGCGACCGCGACGGTCGACCTGCCGCGCCACGCCTTCAAGGGGATGGCGCTCGACTTCGCCTACGTCACCCTCGACCCGGCGAACCTGAACGTGATCCAGAGCGTCTCCGCCCCCGCGCGCGTCTGGATCCGGTAGGCGCCGCTCGCTAAGAAGTTCCGCTTCGCGCGGCGCGTTCCCGCCGCGCCCGGAGTCCATCGATGGTGCTGGGATTCGGCGACGACGTCGCCTTCATGAAGGGCGTGGTCGACACGTGGGGCTTCTGGGGCCTGACGTTCGTCTGCATGACGCCGTTCTTCGCGTTCATCGTCTACGTCTGGAAGGGGCCGATGGCCCTCGCGGGCGCGCTCTTCGTCGAGACGGCGCTCCTCCTCTGGTGGAGCTGGAAGCCGGGCACCGCGGTCCCGATCTCGGTCTACGTGGTCGCCGTGCTGCCGGCGCTGATCGGCGGCGCGGTCACGACCCCGGAGATCCTGGCGAAGCTGTCGAAGAAGCTCGCCTGACGGCGCAGCGAGCGCACGACTCGCTCCAGAATGGCGCAGGCCCGACCGGCTCCAAGGAGCGGGTCGGGCCTGCTGCGTTGCGGGGGGCGGGCGCGGGCGCGGGCGCGGGCTGGGCGATCAGCGCCAGATGATCTGGAACCGGTTGGCGCTCTTGCACTTCGGGCACTCGTAGGTCGGGTTGTCCTGCCCCTCCTTCAACTTCGCGAGGAACTCGCGCTCGCAGCGGCCGCAGAAGAGCACGGTGACGTTGCGGACGGCGTCGAGCGGGCGACCGGTGTCGAGGTAGGGCTTCAAGTCACGATCTCCGGGTGGGCGGGCCAGCGGGCGAAGCTGGGCGAACCTGGGGGACGAAGGCGAACCAGGACGAACGAGAGCGACGGACTGTACTCCCAGCTAGCGGAGGGGCGACCGCCACGCGCGCCCGAACCGCGGGAAACCCTTTCCGATCGCCCCATCGGCGGCCACTTCACGCTGCAGTCGCGCGCGATGGCGGCCAAGTGCGCGGGGCTATCGTCCGGCGTCGCGTCGTGAACGCCACGAACAGGAGCAGCGTCCGCTTGAGTCCCGCGCGCGCCGGAGTTCCTCCCGTCCGCATCGCCCGGATCGCCGTCGCGCTCGCGGCCGCCCTCCTCGCGCCGGGCTGCAACGACGAGCGCGCCGCGACGCCCCCGGCCGCCGCGAACGCCGCGAACGCGGCCGCCGGCGCCCGCCGCCCCAACGTGCTGCTCGTCACGCTCGACACCACGCGCCGCGACGCGATGGGCTTCCTCGGCCGCTCGCCCTCGATCACGCCGCGCCTCGACGCGCTCGCGGCCGAGAGCGTCGTCTTCACCGACGCCTACACCGTGACGCCGCTGACGCTGCCGGCCCACACCTCGCTGATGACCGGCCTCTACCCCAACAGCCACCACCTGCGCGACAACTCGGTCGCGGCGCTCCCCGCGTCGGCGACGACGCTCGCCGAGACACTCGCGGACGCGGGCTGGAAGACGGCCGCGGGCGTCGCCGCGATCGTCCTCGACTCCTCGTTCGGGCTCGACCAGGGCTTCGCGACCTACCGCGATCCGCCGCGCGATCCCGGCCGCCAGCGCCTCTTCCTCACCGAGATGCGCGGCGACGCGATGGTCGACCAGGCGCTGCGCGACCTGCCCGCCGCCGGACCGTGGTTCTATTGGCTCCACCTCTTCGACGCCCACTACCCCTACGCGGCGCCCGGCTCGGTCGCGCGACCGGTGCGGACCGAGGCGGAAGGGTGGGCCGAGAAGCGCCGCCTCTACCTCGAGGAGATCGCCTGGGTCGACGCGCAGCTCGGCCGCCTCCTCTTCGCGCTGCGCGAGCGGCCCGACTGGGACGAGACGATCGTCGTCGTGACCGCCGACCACGGCGAGAGCCTGCTCGACGGCGTCGAGCCGACCCACGGCTGGTTCCTCTACGACGCGACGGTCCGCGTGCCGCTGCTGATCCGCGCGCCCGGCGCCGCGCCGCGCCGCGTCGCGACGACCGTCTCGCTGGTCGACGTGATGCCGACCGTGCTCGAGCTTGCCGGCGTCGCGCGCGCCGACCTCCGCTTCGACGGCGCGAGCGTCGCCGACCTCGTGCGCGGCGGCGACGAGGGCGACGAGCGGTTCGCGGCGCGCGCGATCGCGGCCGAGTCGTGGTACGCGTGGTCGAACTTCGGCTGGGCGCCGATGGAGGCGTGCGTGCAGGAGGGGTTCAAGCTCGTCCGCTCGCGCAAGGAGCGCCTCTACGACCGCCGCGACGACGGGCCGGGCGAGAAGAGCGACGTGCGCGACGCGAATCTCCCGCGCGCGAACGCGATGCGCGCGCGCCTCGATCGCTGGGCCGCCGAGCCGACCGCGCCGCAGGACGCGCAGGGCGTCGTGCTCGACGACCTCGGCCGCGCGGAGCTCGCGAAGCTCGGCTACGTCGACGCCATGGTCCGCGACTTCGCATCGCGTCCCGACTTCGCGACGCTCGACGACCCGGAGGACCACGCCGACGTCGTCTTCGTGCTGGAGCAGGTCACGAGCGCCTTCTCCGACGGCGATCCGCAGGCCGCCGCCGCCCACCTCCGCCGCCTCCTCGTGCTCGCGCCGCAGTCGGTCTTCGCGCACGAGCAGCTCGGCGCCTTCCTGATCGCCGGCGGGAAGAGGGGCGATTGGGACGAGGCGGAGAGCCACCTGCGCCAGGCGATCGAGCTCGACTACCAGCGCAGCAAGGCGCACTACAACCTCGGGCTGCTGCTGATGCGGCGGATGAACGGCGAGAAGGCGCCCGAGAAGGCGCGCCCCCACCGGCTCGGGGCGATCGAGGAGTTCCGCCGCGCGATCGAGGTCGACTCCAACTCGCCCGAGGCGCTGGCCAACCTCGCGACGCTGCTGCGGATGGAGGCCGACTCGCTGCCGCCCGCCGAGAAGGCGGCCCGCCTCGCGCTCTACGACGAGGCGCTCGCAGTCTCCGACCGCTTCCTGCGCGAGCTGCCCGAGGGGCACGCCGATCGCGGAAGATTCATCGAGTTCCGCGCCGCGACGGAATCGGCGCGCAAGGCGGCCGCCGGGGAGTAGCCGATGGGACGGTGGGCCCGCGCCCGGGCCGCCCGGGACCGCGGGCTATAACTCGCGCCCCGGACGCGAGTCGGCGCCCTCCCCACCGGTGATCGACGACATGAAGGTCCTGCTCGTCTACCCGCCCGACCGCTGCCCGCCGATGATCCCGTACTCGAGCCTCGCGCAGCTTGCGGCGGTGCTCAAGCACGCGGGCCACGAGGTCGCGGTGCGCGACGCCAACGCGCAGACCTTCGCGTGGCTCAACCAGCGCGACCGCCTCGCCGGCTACTACGACTACGCGCGCGCGAAGCTCGACGAGCTCGAGAAGAAGCCCGCGCTCGACGCGAGCGAGCGCGGCATCTACCGCTTCCTCGCGCCGCTGATGGCGGCGCCGCGCGACTCTTTCCTCTTCGCGCCCGAGGCGGCGCGGATCATGAAGGACAAGGCGCGCTTCTACGACCCGAAGCAGTTCAACCGCGCCTTCGACTCGCTCCAGACGATGATCCGGCTCGCGTCGTCCGCGAACCCGGTCTTCAACCCCGAGAACCGCTTCTTCATGCAGCAGGTCCTCGCGGCGCTGGCGCAGCCGATGGGCGACCCGATCTCCGACGCCTACCAGCAGGAGATCGTCGACTCGCTGCTGGCGGAGAAGCCGCGGCTGATCGGCTTCACGCTGCCGTTCAACTTCCAGTTCTTCGAGATGCTGAAGCTCGCGAAGCTGATCAAGCAGCGCGCGCCCGACGTGAAGATCGTCGTCGGCGGCCCGACGGTGAACGACTACGCCGACCGCCTCTTCGGCGGCACCGAGCTCTCGCCGTGGATCGACTTCGGCGTCGCCGGCGAGGGCGAGCGGGCGATCGTCGCGCTGGCGGCCGCCGTCGAGCGCGGCGGCGGCTACGACGCGGTCCCGAACCTCCGCTGGTTCGAGGGCGGCGAGGTGAAGCGGTCGCTGCTGCCGCCCGACGTGCCCGACCTGAACGAGTTCCCCGCGCCCGACTTCTCGGGCATCGACTTCGGCCTCTACCTGACGCCGTCGCGCGTCGCGAACCTCCAGACGTCGCGCGGCTGCTACTACGGCAAGTGCACCTTCTGCGGCGACGGCTTCCGCCGCAACTTCCGCATGCGCTCGCCCGACCGCGTCTACGCCGACATCAAGCAGATCCACAAGGACTGCGGCGTCGACCACTTCCTCTTCTGGGACTCGCTCGCGCCGCCCAAGACGCTGCGCCACGTCGCGCAGCAGGTCGCGGCCAACGGCGACCCGATCTACTGGTTCGCCGAGACCAAGTTCGAGAAGCCCTACGCGAACGAGACGATGATGGAGACCCTCGCGAAGGGGGGCTGCCGCTTCCTCCAGTTCGGCTTCGAGTCGGCGAAGCAGCGCGTGCTGGACCTGATCGACAAGGGCAACGACCTCGAGCGAGTCGACGTGATCCTCGACCTGATGAAGAAGCACGGCATCAAGGCGGGGCTCTCGTGGTTCATCGGCTTCCCGACGGCCGCCGCCGAGGACGACCTCCACACCTACGACTTCGTCACGCGCCGCGGCGAGGCGATCGGAATGTCGGTCTACACCGGCACCTTCTTCCTCGGCCGCGACACGCTCGTCTTCACCAATCCCGACCGCTTCGGGATCCGCGTCGTCGAGAAGGACGACGGCTCGGTCGACTACGAGATGAAGGACGGCGTCCCCCACTACGACGCGACCGAGCTCGACCTCGCCTTCCGCGCGCGCGGCGACCTGCCGCTGCTGAACCACGGCGGCTACCTCCTCTACGCCGCCCACCGCCCCGACCTGCAGACGCTCATCACGTCGGCCGGCCGCTCCGGCCCGCTGTCGAAGGACGTGCCCGACCTCGCGGCGCGCCGGCTCGCCCCGACCGACGGCGTCACGGTCAGCTCGTTCCGCTGGAACGCCTTCGCGCCCGACGGCGACGGCTTCGAGCGCCCGGTCCGCGTCGCGCACAACGAGAAGACCGGCCTCTGCTACCCGCTCGAGGAGGTCGAGGCGCAGCTGATGGCGCTGGCCGACGGCCGGAAGAGCGCGGGCGAGCTGCTGCGCGCGCTCGACGGCCGCTTCGAGCACGCGCTCGACCGCGTGCGCCGCCTGATCGACCGCGGCCTGCTCTGCGTGCTGGCCGAGGTCGGCGCGATGGCGGAGTCCCCGCGCGCTTGATCGCCCGCGCGGCGCGCCGCAAGCTGCCGCGCATGAATGCCCCCCCCGCGCGACGCGCCCCCGTCGCCGCCCTGCTCGCCGCTGCTCTCGCGCTCGCCGCCGCGACGCGCTGCAGCGACGAGCCGAAGTCGACGGCGCCGCTGCGCGTGGCGCTGCTCCTCTCCGGTCCCGAGAACGACGAGGGGTGGAACCAGTCGGCGTGGGAAGGGCTCCAGCGGATCGAGCAGGAGCTCCACGCCGACGTGCGCAAGGTGACGGCGCGCAAGCCGGCCGAGATCGAGCAGTCGTTCGCGGCGGCCGCCGCCAGCGGCTTCACGCTGGTCTTCGGCCACGGCTTCGAGTTCAACGCGCCCGCCGCGACCGTCGCCGCGAAGTGGCCCGAGGTGAAGTTCGTCACGTCGGGCGGTCCCGAGACCGCGGCCAACCTCGCCAGCGTCGAGCTGCGCACCGGCGAGGCGGCGTGGCAGCTCGGGATCCTCGCGGCCCACCTCACGAAGAGCGGCGTCGTGAGCTCGCTGCACGGCGAGGCGTTCGAGCCGGTGAAGCGCGCCGCGGCCGCGTTCGCCGCGGGCGCGCGTTCGGTGAAGAAGGAGATCGTCGTCCTCGAGGAGTACCTCGGGAGCTGGGAGGACGCGGTGCTGGCGAAGGAGAAGGCGCTCGCCCACGCGGCGAAGGGGGCCGACGTCTTCTTCCAGAACGCCGACGCCGCGGGCGGCGGGATCTTCGAGGCGGCGCGGCAGCACGGCGCGCTGGCCTTCGGCTGCAACCGCGACCAGGCGGGCAAGGCGCCCGACGTGATCGTCGCGAGCGCGGTCGGCGACACGGCCGCGCTGATGGCCGGGCTCGCGCGCGAGGTCTTGGAGCAGCGCTTCGCCGGCGGCAAGCGGAGCTTCGGGCTGAAGGAGGGCGACGTGCGGATCGCCTTCAACCCGGCGCTCGCGGCGCGCGTGCCCGAGGCGGCGCGCGCGGCGATGGAGGCGGCGGCCGCCGCGATCGCGCGCGGCGAGCTCAAGGTCGACGAGGCGCGGTGAGCGCCGCGCTCGCCTTCCGCGGAGCGACGAAACGCTACGGCGGGCGGGCAGTCGTCGACGGCGTCGACCTCGAGCTGCACGGCGGCGAGATCCACGCGCTGCTCGGCGAGAACGGCGCCGGCAAGACGACGCTCGCCCGCATGGCGCTCGGCCTCGTGCCGCCCGACGCCGGGGGCCTCGCGATCGACGGCGTCGCGACCGCGATCCCCGACGCGGCCGCCGCCGCGCGCCTCGGCATCGGGATGGTCCACCAGCACTTCGCGCTCGCCGAAGGGCTGACCGTCGCCGAGAACCTGCTGCTCGCCGACGCGCCGCGCGCGTGGCGGCGGCGCGACTTCGAGGCGCGCGCGAAGGAGCGGCTCGCGGCGCGCGCGCTCGACCTCGACCCGGCGCGACGCGTCGGCCTCCTGCCGGTCGGGCTGCGGCAGCGGCTCGAGATCGCGAAGGCGCTCGACCACGCGCGACGCGTGCTGCTGCTCGACGAGCCGACGGCGGTCCTGACGCCGGCCGAGGGCGAGGCGCTCTTCGAGCAGCTCCGGTCGCTGCGCGCGTCCGGCCTCGCGATCGCGCTCATCACCCACCGCCTCGACGACGCGCTCCGCCTCGCCGACCGCGTGACCGTGCTCCGTGCCGGGCGCGTGGTCCACGCCGCCGCGCGAGCCCGGGCCGGCCCGGCGTACGACGCGGCGGCGATCGTGCGCGCCCTCTTCGGCGACGCGCCCGCCTCGCTCCCTCCCGCGCCGCCGCCGCCGCGCGACGCCGCGGTGCGGCTCGTCGCGAGCGGGCTCGCCGGCGACCGCTTCGGCCCGCTCGACCTCGAGCTGCGCGCCGGCGAGCGCGTCGTGATCACCGGCGTCGACGGCCACGGCCAGGGCGAGCTGCTCGAGACGCTGGCCGGGATCGAGCGGCCGCGCGCCGGCGGCCTCGCGATCACTGCCGCGCGCCGCGCCTTCATCGCCGGCGACCGCCGCCGCGCCGGCCTCGCGCTGCCGCTCTCGATCGCCGAGAACGTCGCCCTCGCGCGCGGCGCCTTCGCGCGACCGTGGTTCACGCGCCGCGAGCTCCACGCCGTCGCGGCGCCGCGCCTCGCCCGTTTCGACGTGCGCGCGCGCGGTCCGGCGCAGCCGGCCGGCGAGCTCTCGGGCGGCAACCAGCAGCGCGTCGTCCTCGCGCGCGAGCTCGCCGCGGAGCCGGAGCTGATCCTCGCGGAACACCCGACGCGCGGCCTCGACCTCCAGGCGAGCGCCTTCGTGCAGGGCGAACTGCTCGCCGCCGCCGCGCGCGGCGCAGCGCTCCTCGTCGCGACGACCGACCTCGACGAGGCGCTCGCGCTCGCGTCGCGGCTGCTCGTGATCGTGCGCGGCCGCCTCCATCCCTGCGCGACGACGCGCGAAGCGGTCGCCGATCGCCTCGCGCAGGAGGCGACGCGATGAAGCGCGCGGCGCCGTGGCTGGTCGCGCTGGCTGCCGCGCTCTTGGCGCTGCTGCTGCTCCAGTGGCAGGGGATCGCGCCGGCGCGCGCGCTGCCGCTCCTCGCGGGCGGCGCCTTCGGCGACGCGAACGCCTGGAGCGCGACGCTGCGGATCGCGACGCCGCTGCTCCTCTGCGCGATCGGCGTCACGCTCGCGTTCCGTTGCGGCCTCTGGAACATCGGCGCCGAAGGGCAGCTCCTCGTCGGCGGCGTCGCGGCGGCGTGGGCCGGCCACGCGTGCGGCCACTGGTTCCCCGCGCTCCTCGCCGGCGCGGCGGCGGGCGCGGCGTGGGCGGCGTTGCCGGCGCTGCTGGCGGTGAAGCGCGGCGTTCCGGAGGTGCTGGCGACGCTGATGCTGAACGGCGTCGCGCTCGAGCTGCTGCGCTGGCTCGTGACCGGGCCGCTGCAGGAGCCGACGCGCCAGTTCCCGCAGACGGCGAGGCTGCCGCGCGAGGCGTGGCTGCCGCAGTTGGCGCTCGGGCGCACCGGCGCGCTCCATCTCGGGCTGCCGCTCGCGCTCCTTGCCGCGCTGGCGGTCGGCCTCTTCCTCGCGCGCACGCGCGCCGGGCTCCTGCTGCGGACCGGCGCGACCGCGCCGCGACTCGCGCGCGCGCAGGGGTTCGCGCTCGACCGCGCGCGCGTCGTCGCGTTCGCGGCGGCGGGCGCGCTCGCCGGCCTCGCGGGCGCGGTCGACGTCGCCGGCGTCGCGCGCGCGGCCGACCGTTCGCTGGCGCAGGGATTGGGCTATGCGGCGGTGGCGGCGGCGCTGCTGGCCGGGCTGCGCTGCGCGTGGTTGCCCGCGGCGGCGCTCCTCCTCGCCGCGCTGCAGAGCGGCACGTCGGCGCTGCAGTGGGCCGCGAACTTGCCCGGCATCGACCGCTTCGGGCTGCTGCTGCAGGGGCTCGCGATCGCGGCGCTGCTGGTCGCCGCGCGCTTCGCCGGCCGGAGCGAAGGCGGCGAACGGACGGAAGGGAGCGCCGCGCCATGAGCGACCTCCTCGCGCAGTGGCTCCGCCTCGCGCTGCCGCTGGTCCTCGCGACCGCGTCGGAAGTCGTCGCCGAGCGCGCCGGCGTCGTGAACCTCGCGCTCGAAGGGATGCTCCTCGCGGGCGCGCTCGCGGCCTGGCTGGTCGCCGCGGGAGGCGGCGCGGCGGCGCTCGGGCCGGCGCTGCTGGTCGCGCTGCTGACCGGCGTCGTGCTCGCGCTGCTGCTCGCGCTCCTGGTGATCCCGGGCCGCGCCCATCCGCTCGTCGCCGGCAGCGCGCTCCACTTCGGCTGCCTCGGCGCCACTGGCCTCCTCTTCGAGCGCATGAAGGGGAGCGCGAGCGTCACGACCTTCGGCGAGCTCGCCGCGCCGTGGCGCTGGCTGCCGTGGATCGGCGCCGCGTTGCTGGTCGCGGCGACTTTCCTCTTCCTCGAGCGGACGCGCGCCGGCCTGCGGCTGCGCGCCGCGGGCGACCATCCCGAGGCGCTGCGCGCGGCGGGCGGCAGTCCGGCGCGCTCGCGCCTGCTCGGGTTGCTGGTCGCGGGCGCGCTCGCCGGCCTCGCCGGCGCGTCGCTCACCACCGTGCTCACGGGAGCGTTCGTCGAGGGGATGAGCTCGGGCCGCGGCTTCCTCGCGCTGGCGCTGGTCCTCTTCGCGCGCTGGCGAGCTTCGGGCGCGCTCCTCGCCGGCCTCTTCGTCGCGGCCCTCTTCACGCTCGAACTGCGCCTCGGCGCCGACGCGGCCGGCACCCACGGCTTCGCCGTCTTCGCGCTGCGCGCGCTCCCCTACGTCGCGACCATCGCCGCGCTCGCGCTCGTGCGAGTCGAACCGGGCCGCGCTCCGGGAGCGCTGAACGAGCCGCTGGATTGAGCCGTGGCTAACGTCCGGTCCATGTCCGAACGCCCCGATCCCGTCGCGCTGGTCCGCCAGATCGCCCGCGCCGTCGCCGATCGCGGCGGCCGCGCGTGGCTGGTGGGCGGCGGCGTGCGCGACGCGCTGCTGGGCCGGCCGCGCGGCGACTTCGACCTCGAGGTCTTCGGCGTCGCGCCCGACGCGCTCGAAGCGCTGCTGCGCCGCGACCACGAGGTGCACGACGTGGGCCGCTCGTTCGGCGTGCTGAAGATCGCCGGCGCGCCGATCGACGTCGCGCTGCCGCGCCGCGAGACGAAGATCGCGCGCGGCCACAAGGGCTTCGCGATCGACGCCGATCCCGCGCTTGACCTCCCCACCGCCGCCGCGCGCCGCGACTTGACCGTGAATGCGCTCTACGAGGATCCACTCACCGGCGAGATCGCCGATCCGCTCGGCGGCCGGCGCGACCTCGCGGCGCGCGTGCTGCGCCACGCCTCGCCGCGCTTCGTCGAGGATCCGCTGCGCGTGCTGCGCGTCGCGCAGTTCGCCGCGCGGCTGCGCTTCGCCGTCGCGCCCGAGACGGTGGAGCTCTCGCGCGCGATCGACCTCGCCGAGCTGCCGCGCGAGCGCATCGAGGAGGAGTGGCGCAAGCTCCTGCTGGCCGGCGTCGAGCCGTCGCGCGGCCTCGCCTTCCTCAACGCGTGCGGCGCGCTGCGCTTCTTCCCCGAGCTCGTGCCGCTGGTCGGCTGCCCGCAGCACCCCGAGTGGCATCCCGAGGGCGACGTCTGGATCCACACCGGCCACGTGCTCGACCACTTCGCGAGGCACCGCGCCGGCGACGCCAGCGACTGGATCGTCGCCCTCGCGCTCCTCTGCCACGACCTCGGCAAACCGGCGACGACGGTGAACGACGCGGGCGTCTGGCGCAGCCCCGGCCACTCCGAGGCGGGCGAGGCGCCGACGCGCTCGCTCCTCGCGCGCCTCACCGCGCAGGAGGACGTGATCGAGGGCGTCGTCGCGCTGGTGCTGCACCACCTGAAGCCGGCCGAGCTCTTCAAGGCGAAGGCGGGCGACACCGCGATCCGCCGGCTCGCGACGAAGGTGAACCTGCGCCTCCTCGTGCGCGTCGCGCGGCACGACGACGCCGGCCGCCCGCCGCGACCCGTCGAGGCCGAGTACGGCGCCGGCAAGTGGCTGATCGAACGCGCGGAGGCGCTGGCCGCCGCCGACGCCGCGCCGAAGCCGCTGGTGCTCGGCCGCCATCTCGTCGAGCGCGGGCTGAAACCGGGCAAGGAGTTCAAGCCGCTGCTCGACGCTTGCTACGAAGCGCAGCTCGACGGGAAGTTCGACCGGATCGAAGGCGCGCTCGCGTGGCTCGACGCGCGACTCGCGGAGCGGCGGAGCTAGGCGCCGGTGCCCGAGAGCGCCGAGCTCCAGAGGAGCACGCTCTCGCGCGTCGACGTCGCGACCACGCCCGACAGGAGCGCCGGCGCCGCGAGCTCGAGGCCGGCTCGTTCCGAGAGGCCGCGCGGCACGACCCGCACCAACGCCGGTGGCTCGAGGCGCCAGACGAGGTTGTAGTCGCCGCTGATCGCCTTCGCGCCCGCGGCGCAGAGTTGCGCGAGGCCGCGCGCGGCGGCGAGCCACGCGTCTTGCGGCGCGGCCGGGTCGGGCAGGGCCAGCCACGCCTCGGCGGTCATGCTCGGCCGGCGCGGCACGAGCGCGATGGCGCCGTCGGCGAGCGGCAGCGTCCGCTCTTCGCTGCTTGCTGCCGCGAGGTCCTCGCGCAACGCGGCCGCGGCCATCGCGCCGCCGTCGACGAGCGCGCCGCGCTCGCGATCGAACGCGACGATCTGCAGATGCGGGTGGCGGCGCGATTGCGCGGCGCGCCGGCCGACGTTGACGAACGCGGCGACGTTGCGGCCGGCGAGGTCGAACGCCTCGTGGAACGCCGCGGCGAACGGCAACGCGAGGAGCGCAGCCAGGGTCGCCGGCGGCAGCGTCGCGGGCGTCGCGAGGTGGAGCGCCTCGTCGGGCGGCGCGACGAGCAGCGCCCGCTCGGCGAAAGGGTGGGCGTTGCCGATCACCCGCAGCGCCCCTTCGGGACGCGGCCACGGCCCGAGGTCGAGACGGTCGCGCTCGGGATGGCAGAAGAAGCAAGCGGCCGGCGGACCCTCGCTCGGAGGATCCGCCGGCAGCGGCAGCTTCAGTCTTCGCAGTCGCCCCTCGCTGCGCAGGCAGGAGAGGCCGTCGATCGGCGCGCGGTAGAGCTCGACCTCGCGGCCGCTCACGGACGCGATCCGGCGCCGATCGGTCCGATCACTTCCCCGAGGCCTTGGCCAGCAGCTTGTCGGCGTCCTTCTTGAACTCGCCCACGCAGTCGGCGCAGCAGAGGCGGACGAGCTTGCCCTTGTAGATGACGACGTCGGCGGTGCCGGCGTCCTCGCCCATCGACGGGCACTTGGCGTTCTTCAGGTCCTCGGCGCCGTAGATCGCGCAGCACGCCATGACGTAGGCGTCCTTCTTGAACGCCTCCTCGCACGACGCGCAGCAGAGCGAGATCGAGTGGCCCATGAAGTCGACCGACTTCGCCTTCGCGGCGTCGATCGCGTGGCCCGAGACCGGGCACTTCTTGTTGTTGACCGGCTTCGCCGCCTCCTTGTAGGCCGCGGCGACCGCCTTCTTCGGATCGGCTTCGGCCGCCTTCTGGCACTTGCCGCAGCAGAAGTAGACGCGCTGCTGGTCGGACTCGACGTACTTCGAGGCGTTGACCTTCTTGCCGGCCTGCATCGGGCAGGTGGCGTTGCCCAGGAACGGGACGATCACCTCGTCCTTCGCGGGGGCCGCGGCGGCGGGCGCGGCCGGAGCCGGGGCGGCCGGCTTCTCCTGCAACGCGATCGCGATGCCCGACAGGGCGGCGACGGCGACCAGCGCCGACACGACGGTACGGAACGACGTCTTCATGGCTCTCGCTTCCTCCTGGAGTGGATGGCGAGAGCGACGATAGCGGCGATCGTTCGTCCGCGGAGCGGCGCGGTCAGTCGCGCGCGGCCGGCACCAGCGCCCGCGCGGGCGGCAGGGGCTCGGCGATCGGGGCGAGGAGCCCGCCCGACGACGCGACCGCCCCGTGTCCCGAGGCCGCGGCCGCCATCGACGCGCGCTGCGCCCGGAAGAGGAGCCCCTCGCCGTCCCGTTTCGCGTCGAGCTGCACCGTGTCGCCCTCGAGCACCTGGCCCGAGCCGATGAGGTTGGCGACCGCGAAGAGCACCTCGCTCTCCAGCAGGCCGCGCAGCGGACGCGCGCCGTAACGCGGGTTGGTCCCCTTCTCGAGCAGGTAGCGGCGCGCCGCCGGCGTCGCGCGCAGGTCGACGTCGAGGCGCTTGCGGACGCGCCCGCGGACGTAGCCGAGCTCGAGGTCGAGGATCCGCTTGAACTGCTCGGCGCCGAGCGAGTTGAAGACGATGCGGCGGTCGATGCGGTTCAGGAACTCGGGGCTGAAGATGCGGCGCGTCGCCTCGAGCACCGACTCGCTCACCTGGCTCATGTCGGGCGCCACGAAGGGCAGGCCCGTCCGGAAGCCGAGCGGCGAGTCGTGCAGCTTGTCGAACTGGTCGGCGCCGACGTTGCTGGTCAGGAAGATCAGGCAGCGCGTGAGATCGACCGACTCGTTGGTGCCGAGCGTCAGCGCCCCCTTGTCGAGGATCCCGAGCAAGAGCATCCAGAGCGCGTCGTTCGCCTTCTCGATCTCGTCGAAGAGCAGCAGCGTGACCGGGTTCTCGCGCGTCTGGTGGCGGTCGACGTTCTCCTGGCTCAGGTAGGGCGGCGTGTCGCGGTGGCCGAGGTAGCCCGGCGGCGAGCCGATGAGGCGCGCGATCTCGTGGCTGTGGCTGAACTCGGCGCAGTCGATCTTCAGCATCGCGCGGCGGTCGTTGAAGAGCAGCTCGGCGAGCGACTCGACGAGGCGCGTCTTGCCGGTGCCGGTCGGGCCGAGCAACAGGAAGCTCGCGATCGGCCGGTTCGGGTCGGAGAGGCCGGAGCGCCAGATCTGGTGGATCGTCGTGACCGCGTCGATCGCCGGCTCCTGGCCGACGACGCGCGCGACGAGGCCGTCCTTCAGGCGACGCGCTTCGGGGCTCAGCTTCTGCGGGTCGAGCTCACGCCAACGGGGGCTGCGCGCCACGTTCGTCTCCGCTGCCAGGGACTCCACGCGACATGACTTCGCCCGACGACGGGCCGCGTCTTTAGCCGCGGGATAACGCGGTGGCGCGCGGGGAGGGGTCGCGCGGGCCGCGCCGCCGGCGCACCGCGGGCGCCGTGGCTAGGATTCCCCGCCCCACACGAAGGCCGGCCCCCATCGGGCCGCGGAACGGCGGATGGCCCAAGAGCACCACGACCACCAGGACGTCTACGAACGGATCGCGTCGCTCCTCGACGAGGTCGACGCGCGGCTCGACGAGGGGCACGCCGACGAGGCGCTCGAGCTGGCGCGCCAGGCGCAGAAGCTCCTCGACCGCAGCGAGGGGCTGAAGAAGAAGGAGCTCGACCTGCGGGTCGACGTCCACCATCTCCTCGCCGCGAGCCATTTCGAGCTCGGCGACATCGCCGCCGCGCTGCGCGAGTACCAGGCGGTCCGGAAGCTCGACGCGAAGGATCCCGAGATCGACTTCTGGGAGGCTAGAGCGCTCTTCCACGCGTGGCGCTTCGACGAGGCGCAGAAGCTCCTGACCCGCCACAAGCCGAAGCCGGCGACGCGCGCGGGACAGCTGCGCTACCTCGCGCTGCTGGCCGACTTCCGCGGCGAGCACGACAAGGCGGAGGCGCTCTTCGCCAAGGCCGCGCGCGAGAACCCCGACGAGTACCCCGAGCCGGTGCGCCTCCCCGCCGACGAGGTGCAGAAGGCGCTGGAGGAGGTGCTGGCCGCGCTCCCGCGCGACGTGCGCCGGACCCTGCAGGAGGTCGACCTCTCGCTGCAGCCGCTGCCCGACCCGCGCATCCACGCGAGCCCCGACGTCGACCCGCTGGTCCTCGGCCTCTACCGCGGCACCAACATCGCGGAGAAGTCGGGCGTCGCGCTGCCGACCGACCTCGACCGGATCGAGATCTTCCAGCGCAACGTCGAGCTCGTCGTCGCCGACAAGGACGAGCTCCGCGAGGAGCTGAAGATCACGCTCCTCCACGAGATCGGCCACCACCTGAGCTGGGACGAGGACGGCCTCACCGAGCGCGGCCTGAACTAGGCGTCGCGGCCGACGGCGGGCGTACCGATGCGGGAACGAATCGCCCGCGAATCCCGCACAGCCGCCGATTCGAAGCGGGTTCGATTCGGCGGCGGGTCAGTGGCGCGGCTCCTCGATCCGGTGGTAGCGGTCGGGAGCGAGGTCGGGCACGGTCTGCGTCGTGCCCGATGGCCAGCGGATCGTGGCGCGCACCTTGGCGTCGGGCGGGATCTGGCCCAAGCCGAAGTGGAGGCGCAGGTCGACCCAGCTCAGGTAGGAGACGTTGCCGACGAGCGGCTGCGCCTGGCGCTTGCCCGCGCACTCGATCGTCACGACCGCGCCGAGCGCGTCGCGCGGACTCCTGGTGCCGACGAGCGCGAGGCCGATCCAGCGGCCGGGGAACTTGCCGGCGTTCTCCAGCACGACCAGCGGCGCGTCGTTCTCCAGCACCACGACGTCGAGGTCGCCGTCGTCGTCGAGGTCGCCCGTCGCGAGGCCGCGCCCGACGTCCGGCGTCGTGAAGAACGGCCCGAGCCGCTCGCCGACCTGCGCGAAGGTCCCGTTCCCGCGGTTCTCGTAGAAGTGCGGCACCTGCTTGAACGACTGCGTCGCGTCGGCGAGCTCGACGTTGTCGACGATGTGGCCGTTCACCACGATCAGGTCGAGGTCGGCGTCGCGGTCGTAGTCGAAGAAGCGCGCGCCGAAGCCGACGGAGAGGTAGCTCGGCTCGCCCAGCCCGCTCGGGTAGCTGCGGTCGTCGTAGTAGCCGTCCTTGCCGCGCACGTAGAGGACGTTCGGCTCCTTCGCGAAGTTGGTCGCGAAGAGGTCGAAGTCGAGGTCGCCGTCGACGTCGGCCAGCTCGGTCCCCATGCAGCTCTGCGACGCGCCGCGCCCGCTGACGTCGACGCCCCAGAGGCCCGCCTCCTCCTCGAACTTCATCCCGCCGCGGTTCCTCCAGAGGTAGTTCTCGTCGGCGTCGTTCGACACGAAGAGGTCGAGCCGGCCGTCGCCGTCCTGGTCGAACGGGATCACCGCGAACCCCTTGCCGCCCTCATCGGGCTCGACGATGCCCGCCTCCTTCGTGATCTCCGTGAACTTGAAGCCGCCGTCGTTGCGCCAGAGCCGGTCGGGCGCCGCCTTGAGCGTGTCGGGATGGCAGTAGCTGACGACCTGCCGCGTCGTGCAGACCTTGTAGTTCGCGAAGTCGATCTGCGCGTAGTTCGCGAGGTAGAGGTCGAGATCGCCGTCGCCGTCGAGGTCGGCCCAGCCGGCGGCGGTGCTCCACCAGTCGTCGACGATCCCCGACGCCTCGGTCACGTCGGTGAAGCTGCCGTCGCCCTCGTTGCGGTAGAGCGCGTCGCGGCCGACGTTGGTCACGAAGAGGTCGGGATCGCCGTCGTTGTCGACGTCGGGACAGGTCACCCCCATCCCGTAGCGGCGATCGTCGAGGCCGAGCGGCTTCGCGCCGTCGCGCGCGAGCGCCACCGGCTCGAAGCGCAGCCCGCCGAGATTGCGGTAGAGGCGATCGGGCGGCGCGTCGGCGGCGCCGGTCCAGCCGGGCAGCGGGCAGCTCTGCGCGCAGTAGACGTCGAGCCGGCCGTCGCCGTCGTAGTCCAGCAGCGCGACGCCGGCGCCGGCGGTCTCGCAGAGGTACTTCTTGCCCTCGGTCGCGAAACGGCGGTGGACGAAGTCGATGCCGCAGTCGCGACGCACGACGAAGGCCGGCTCCGTCGCCGGCGCGGCGGGCTTCGCCGGCGCGTCGGCTTGCCGCGTCGCGGCGACGGCGGCCGACGCGACGGCGACGACGAGTCCGAGTCCGGCGACGACGACGAGGCGTCGCCTCATCGCGCCCCTCCGCCCGTCTCCGCGGCGCGGTCGGCGGCGGGCGGCGGCGCGCCGCTCTTCGCGCGCAGCGCCTGCTCGCGCACCCAGCGCGCCGGCGGCCAGTCGGGCCGATCGGCCAGCAGCGCGTCGCACGCGGCGAGGGCGGCGCCGACGTCGCCGAGCTCGAGTTCGAGCGACGCGAGCGCGAGGCGATGGTCGAGGTCCCTCGGATTCAGCGTCGCGAGCTCGCGCAGGATCGTCCGGCGCTCCTCGGGCTCCGGCGCGCTGGCGGTCGCGACGCTGTCGACCAGCCGGTTCAGCCGCTTCCAGATCTCGTGGTGGCGCCGCGAGGCCTCCTTCTGGCCGAGGCGCGCGTAGCAGTTGCGCAGCCCGGCGTGCGCCGCGCGCGAGCCGGGCGCGACCTCGATCGCCAGCAGGAGGTCGGCCAGCGCGTCGGCGTGGCGGTCGGCGTTCATCAGCGCCTCGGCCCGCATGACGCGCGCGGCCGAGGAGCGCGGCGACGCGACGATCGCGCGGTCGAGATCGCGCAGCAACTGCGCCTGCGCGGCCGGGTCGGCGCCGCCGCGCTTGAGCAGCAGGTCGGCGCGCAGCACGAGGAGCTCGGCCAGCTGCTCTCCCTGCACCTGCGGCGGCGTCGCGTCGCAGAGCTCCGCGAGGAGCGGCAGCGCCTCGTCGTACTCGAGCAGGCGCGCGTGCGCGACCGCCAGCGCGGCCAGCACGTCGGGCCTCCGGCCGAGGAGCTTCAGCGCCTTCTGCGCGGCCGACTCGGCGCGCGCGTCGCGCCGGAACGGCCAGTCGTCCGAGAGATGCACGTAGGCGAGGAGCAGCCACGCCTCGCCGTCGCCGGGCCGCTCCTTCACCAGCGCCTCGCCCGCCTTCGCCGCCTCGACGAAGCGGCGCTGCTCGATCAGCCCGCGGATCGCGCGCGGCGCGTCGGCGGGCGCGCTCTCCTGCGCCGTCGCCGGCGTCGCCGCCGCAGCGGCGAACGCGGACGAAAGCGCGAGCGCGAGGGCGAGCCATCGCGACGGGAGACGAGACGCCATCGATCGGGTCCTCGGAGCCGCGCGGCACGATAGCGGTCGCGCGCCGAACGGGCCGGCGCAGGTCGAGGTACCATCGCCGCGTCGCGCGTCCGGAGCGCGCGACCGCGGGACGCACGGATGGGCGCGACGACGCGGCGCAGGCTCCTCCTCGGCGCGATCTCGTGGCTGGCGCTCGTCGCCGCCGCGAGCGCGGCGTACCGCTTCCTGCCGCGCGAGAAGCTCGCCAAGGCGGACCACGTGCGCGTCGAGATGTGGCGCGCGCTGCTCGACGCGCCGCCGACCTACACGGTCGCGTTCGCCCGCGACGTCGACCTCGCGCGCGGCGACGGCGTGATGGCGACGGTCGGCGGCCGCCTCGAACGCGTCGGCGAAGTGGTGCGCGTGCGGCAGGAGGTGGAGGGCGGCCCGGTCCGCGCCACCTTCGCGCTCGACGACCGCCGCCGCGGCCTCGAGGAGTTCCGGCCGTGCGAAGGGACGAGCGTCATCCGCCGCTCGCAGGGCGGCTCCTTCCTCTTCGCGCTCCAGACGCTGCTGCCGAAGGCGCGCTTCGAGAAACTGCGCGCCGAGTGGGAGCGCTTCCGGACGAGCCACGCCGAATCGCTGGCGCGCGAGCTGACCCCCATCGCGACCGACCTGCTGCGCGGCGCGCTCGACGCCATCGTCGCCGAGCTGCCCGCCGTGCTGGCGCGCCACGAACGGGAGATCGACCTGCTGCTGACGCGCCTGCAAGGCGAGCTGGCGGGCCAGCCGCTCGGCGCGCTCCTCGCCTCCGAGGTGTGGCCGATCCTCGAGCGCCACGGCGCCGAGCCGGCGGAGCGCATCGGCCGCGAGCTCTGGGAGCGCGTGCCGCTGATGAGCTTCGCGGTCCGCGCGCTGTCGGACCGCGTCCTCGAGGATCGTCCGGTCCGCGTCGAGGAGCGGTGGCACCGCTTCGTCGAGGAGGAGGCGCTGCCGCTGCTGCGCGAGGAGCGCGGCGCGATCGAGGCGGCGCTCTGGGCGATGGCGCGCGACGCCGCGACCGACCCGCAGGTGCGCGAGGGGCTGCGCGCGATCCTCACGGCGGTGCGCGACGATCCAGCGGTGCAGGCCCTGGCGCGCCGCCTCGCGCGCGAGCTGCTGGCCGAGAATCCGCGCCTCGAGGCCTACCTGCGCGAGCTGCCGAAGGACCCGACGTTGCGCGCGCGCCTGTTGCGCGTCTCCGACGAGCTGCAGGAGTTCCTCGATCCGCTCGGCGACCTCCTCTTCCTCGACGCGACGGGCCAGGGGATCAACCCCGACCTCGCCTACCTGATCCGCCTCCTGCTGCTGCGGCGCGACGCGCAACTGCTCCACCTCGAGGGCGGGATGGGCGAGCCGTTGCCGCCGGGCGCCGAGCTTCCGGGCAGCGATGGCGGCTGACCTCGCGCCGCCCGCGATCGAGGCGCGCGAGCTGTCGGTGCGGCTCGGCGGCCACGTGCTGCTGCAGGGCGCGAGCTTCGAGGTGCGGCGCGGCGAGCTCGTGCTGCTGTGCGGGCCGTCGGGCTCGGGCAAGACGGTGCTGCTCAAGCTGCTGGCGGGCGTGCTGCGCGACGGCGGCGGCGTCGCGCTGCGCGGCGAGCTGCGCTTCGAGGCGACCGACCTGCTGCTGCTGCCGCCTCCCCCCGGCCGCGTCGGCGTCCTCTTCCAGAACCTCGCGCTCTTCGACGAGCTGACCGGCGAGGAGAACGTCCTCTTCGCGCTGCGCCACCGCGCCCCGCCCCGCAACGGCGACGCGCCGCCGCGCGCGTCGGCGGCCGACGACCGCGCGCGCGCGCGGACGCTCCTCGCCGAGCTCGGCGTCGAGAAGGTCGGCCGCCTGCGCCACCTGAGCGGCGGCCAGCTCCAGCGCGTCGCGCTGGCGCGCACGCTCGCGCTCGATCCCGACCTGCTCCTCTACGACGAGCCGACCACCGGCCTCGACCCGGCCAACGCGCGCAACGTCGCGGCGATGATCCGCGCCGCGCACGACGCGCGGCCGCGCACGACGGTGATCGTGACCCACGACCTCGAGGCGTTCCGCGGGATCGCGCGCGAGGTGCTCTGGCTCGACCCCGAGGCGCGCGCGGTCGTCCGCCTCCCGCTCGACGCGGCGGCGGAGCGCGCCGGGACGTTGCGGCGCACCGATCGCGGCGCGTCGCCCGAGAAGCCGCCGGCGTGGCCGCTGCGCTTCCTGGAACGCAGCGGCGACGCGGTCGCGGCGGCCGGCAAGGCGCTGCTCCGCCTCGCGCCGGCGTGGCCGCGCGCCCGCTACGGCCTGCGCTACCTCGTCCACTACCTGCGCATCGCGGCGTCGCCCGGCGCCTTCCTCTACGTCGGCGTCGCCGGCCTGCTGCTCGGCTTCGTGGCGACCTACTTCGCGTTCGAGAAGATGCCGAAGCGCGGCTTCATCGAGCCGCTCTTCGTCGACGACGTGCTGAACGCGCTGGGATTCATGACGTACCGCGTGCTGGCACCGCTGCTGGTCACGCTCCTCGTGGCGGCGCGGACGGGCGCGGCCTTCTCCGCCGACCTCGGCGGCAAGGTCTACGCGCGGCAGTTCGACGCGCTCCGCTCGTTCGGCGTCGATCCGTCGCGCTACCTGCTGACGGCGTGCGGCTGGTCGCTGCTGATCGCGATGCCGTTCCTGGTCTGGACGATGTGGTGGATGGCCGAGCTCTCGAGCATGGGCGTCTTCCTCTTCACCCACTCCGACCGCAACGCCTTCTTCTGGGAGCGCGCCTTCACGCGCGGCCTCGTCAACGAGGACTTCCCGCTCCACTGGGGCTGGCAGTGGGTCGTCGCGAAGACGGAGGCGTGCGCGCTGGGCATCAGCGCGACCGCGTGGTTCGTCGGGACGCGCGAGAAGCTGGCGGCGGACGACGTCAGCCGCAGCGTGACGCGCACCGTCATCGGCGCGTCGCTCTGGGTCCTCTTCGTCCACTTCCTCTTCGCCTTCTTCGAGTTCAAGACCCAGGCGGAGGGGTGAGCGGCGGCGGCGCGAGGCGCCGCGTCGCCCGGATCAGCGGCCCGCGGCGCGCGCGCGCGGCCGGGCGCGCGAGACGATCCAGTCGCGCAGCGCCGGCACGATCTCGCCGTCGAAGTCGGGCGTGACGCGCAGCTCGAGGAACGCGGCGAAGAGCGCGTCGACGATCGCGCCGAGCTCGAAGAGCCAGCCCGCGCGCTGCTCGTCGCCGGCGCGCAGGTCGTCGTCGGTGATCTCCTCGGCCTCGGCGCTCACCTTGACCGACTCGAGGTCGAACGCGGCGGCGGAGAGCGTCACCTCGAAGGTCCGCTGCTCGCGCGCGATCGCGAGGCGCGCCTTCTGCGGCAGGCGTCCGGCCAGCAGCGCCGAGCCCGCCTCGGCCGCGCGCGTCGGCGCGTCGCCGCGCAGCGTGACCTTGCCGCCGCCCTCGGCGCCGCCGAGCTCGAGGAGCGCGTCGAAGGCGACGCCCACCTCGCCCAGCTCCGGCAGCTCGAACTTGCCGCCCGCCGTCTCGCACTGGTGCCAGAGCCAGAGGAGGAATTCGGAGCCGAGGAAGGCGGCCGACTCCCCCACCGTGACGACGCCGCCGTCGACGAAGATCGCCGGCACGAGGTCGGCCACCTTCTTCGCGCCGGCGAGCTGCGCCGCGAGCGCCGCCGTCGGCAACGGCTCGGGCGCGAGGTCGAAGGTCTCGCGGAAGAGGGCGCGGAACGCCGAGTTCACGGCGTCGCCGGTCGAGTTGAGGAGCAGCCGGCCGCGCTCGGGCTGCCAGAAGGCGGCGAGCAGCGCGGTCGACGGCACCATCCGCGCCATCAGCTCGGTCTCGAGCTTCTCGACGATCTCGCGGCGGCGCGCCGGCGCGATCCGTTCGCCCGCCTCGCGCCGCTCCGCGTTCTCCGCCTCCATGCGGCGCACCCGCAGCGCGCCGGCCGGCAGCTTCTTCACGTCGATCCGCAGCGCCGCGCCGAAGACCTTGCCGAGCCACTGCTCCTCGGCCACGAAGCCGCGCGGCGTCGTCCCGTCGCCACGGCACCAGCCGCACGAGCTCACTTCGCTGCCGGCGTGGTCGATCGAGCGGAAGCGGTTCTGCTGGAGCCGCTTCTCGAGCGCCTCGCCCTCGTCGCGCAGCCGCCGCGCGCCCCCCTCGAGGCTGCGCGGATCGACCTGGTAGCGGCGGAAGGAGCCGGAGGCGCGGACGCGCATCGCGTGGGGCACCGGAAGGGGCCGTCGGAGCGCTGCGCGGGCCGAGGCGCGACCGCCATCCGGCGCGGCTCGACCCGCAGCAGCGGCGCGGAGTTGTAGCGACGCGTGCGCGGACGGAAAGCGGCGAGTTCCGGCGAGCGCGCGAACGTCGCGTCGACGCGACGCGACGCGCGCACGTTCGACGCAGCTTTTCCACCGCTTCATCCGACGCGCGTCGCATGTCGCGCGCCTTGCATCGAGGTCGCGCGCCACTAGAAGCAGCGCCATGGAAAGCGGCGGTCCGCGCGTGCTCGTCCTCTGCGCTCCCGGCTTCGAGGAGATCGAGGCCGTCACGATCGTCGACGTGCTGCGGCGGGCGGGCCTCGACGTCGTGCTGGCGAGCCCGGCCGGCGGCCTCGTCGAGGGATCGCGCGGCGTGAAGGTGATGAGCGAGCGGCGACTCGCCGGACTCGCGGCGCGCGACTTCGCGGCGATCGCGCTGCCGGGCGGGATGGCGAACGCCCGCACGCTCGCCTCCGATCCCGAGGCGCAGCGGCTGATCCGCGAGGCGCGCGACCTCGATCGCGTCGTCGCCGCGATCTGCGCCGCGCCCGTCGCGCTGAAGGCAGCCGGCGCGATCCGCGGCGCGCGCCTCACCAGCCACCCGTCGGTCGCCGCCGAACTGGCGGGCGAGCGCTACTCGGAGGAGCGCGTCGTGCGCGACGGCCGCCTCCTCACCAGCCGCGGCCCCGGCACGGCGCTCGAGTTCGCGCTGGCCTTGGTGGCCGAGCTCTGCGGCGCCGCGAAGGCGGCCGCGGTCGGGCAGCCGATGGTCCTGCCGCAGGCCGACTGAATGCGCGCCGCCGTCCCGTTCGACTGCGCCATCTGCGGCAAGCCGCTCGGCATGCGCCGCGTGCGCCAGGGTCAGACCGCCCACCCCGGTTGCCGCCACGCGCTCCCGCCGGCCGCGGTCGAGCACGCGCTGGGACTGGCGCGCGCGACGCTGGCGCGCGTCCGCAACACCAACCTCGCCGGCGACCGCGAGCTCGCCCTCCTCCTGCTCCAGGCGACGCGACAGGCCGCGCAACTGATCCTCGACCTGCAGAAGCTGCGCTCCTACGTCGGCCGGCCGAGCGGGACGACCAAGGCGCCGTCGACGTCGTGAATCGTGGCATGCTCGCGGCCGCGCCGCTCGGACGGCGCGGCCCGCGGCGCGCCATTCCCCTCGTGCGAGATCGGCCATGCGCTTCCTCGACCGCTGCTCCGTCCTCCTCTTCGGGTTCGCCGCGCTTGGCGGGTGCGCCGCGACCGGCGCCGACGCGGTCGAGAGCGGCGAGGCGGAAGAGGGCGGCGACGAGAAGTCGCTCGCGTCGCTCGAGCGCGCGCTCGCCGCGGCGCAGGCCGAGCTCGATCAGGCGGGGCTCGACGCCGAGGACGAGCGCCGCGAGCTGGAAGAGGCGGTCGCCGCGGCGAAGGAGGAGGTCGACGAGGCGACGAAGGAGGTCGCCGAGTGGAGCGCGACCACGGCGCCGATCGAGCTCGACAAGGCGAAGCTCGAGCTCCAGTCGAGCGAGATGACGCTGGCCGAGCAGCAGGAGGAGCTGGCCCAGCTCGAGCTGATGTACGCGGAGCAGGATCTCGCCGACAAGACGCGCGAGCTGGTCCTCGCGCGGACGAAGCGGCGGATCGAGCAGAGCACGCTCGCGCTGGCGCTCGAGCGGCGCGAGCTCGACGCGCTCGGCGCCGTGACCCACTCCGCGAAGCGGCGCGAGCTCGAGGCGGCGGTGGCCGCGAAGTCGCGGGCGCTGGCGGCGGCGCAGCGCAAGGCGCGCGTCGGCTGAAACGGGAAGCAGGTGGAGCTGCTGAAGGCGAGGAACGCGGTCGCCGACGCCAAGGAGGCGCTCGACGAGGCGAAGGACGCGGCGAAGGACGGGGCAAAGGACGCGGAAGAGTGAGCGGCGGCGCGACGCGGCGGTTCGCGGCGGCGCTGCTGGCGGCGGCGGCGTTCGCGCCGGCGCGAGCCGCGGCGGTGCCGCAGGAGAGCGCGGCGCGCGGCGTGCCGCCGCTCGCGATCCGCAGCGCGCCGCCGACGCGGGCCGAGATCGAAGCGGCGCTCGCGCGCGCGATCGCGTGGCTGCGCGCCGCGCAGCTCGCCGGCGGCGCCTGGGGCGGCGCCGCGAACATGCTCCACCACGAGACGTGGCCCAACGCCGAGGCGCACCGCTCGTGGCAGGTCGCGACGACGGGGCTGGTGGTCGAGGCGCTGCTGCGCCACGGCGGCGACGACGCCGCGTGCCGCGCGCAGGTGGAGCGGGCGCTCGACTGGATCGTCGCGAACCACGACCTTCGCCGCTGCGACGACTGGGACATCGACAACGTCTGGGGCTTCCTCTACGGCGTCGAGGCGCTGGCCGCCGCGGCGAGCCATCCCTGGTTCGGCGACGGCGCGCGGCGCGGCGCGATCGACGCGGCGATCGCCGACCTCCTCGTGCGCATCGCCGACTACCAGTCGCCCAACGGCGGCTGGTCCTACTACGCCGACGAGATCGACGCGTGGCGGCCGCAGTGGGCGACGACCTTCACGACGGCGGCGATGGTGCTGGCGATCGACGACGCGCGCGCGGCCGGCCACTCGTTCGACGAGCGGCGCCTCGCGGCGGCGCGCCGCGCGATCGCGCTCGGCCGGCTGCCGAGCGGCGCCTTCACCTACGACGTGATGGCGCTGCCGGAACCGGGCCGGCTCGAGGGGATCAACGACCCGCGCGGCGCGCTCGGCCGCATCCCCGTCTGCGACCTCGCGCTGCTCGACGGCGCGCAGCCGCCCGACGCGAAGACGCTCGCGCGCGGCGTCGACCTCTTCTTCCGCCACCACGCCTACCTCGACGTCGCGCGCATGCGACCGACGCCCCACGAGGCGTACCACTTGAACTCGGGCTACTTCTACTTCTTCGGCCATCGCTACCTCGGCGAGCTGCTGCCGCGGCTGCCGGCCGCGCTGCGGCGCGACGCGGCCGGCAAGCTCGCCTTCGAGGTGATCAAGACGCAGGCGCGCGACGGCTCGTGCTGGGACTACCAGTTCGCGTCGAACACGAAGCCCTACGCGACGGCCTTCGCGGCGCTGGCGCTCGGCCGCGCGCGCGACGCGCTGGCCGACGAGCCGGCGCCCCCCGCCGCCGGCCGGTGACGCGACGGTGATGATTCGTTCCAGGAACGAATCATCAGGCTCCGGTCACCAGGTCGGGGACGTCAGCCGTCGAGCACCTCGATCTGGTGGCGCCGCGCGGGATAGCGGCGCGTCTCGAGCGTCGTGGCGAGCTCGACCTCGACCTGCGCGTCGCGGCCGGCGCCGCTCACCCGCGTGACGCGGCCGAGCCAGCGGCCGTCGATCCGCACGAAGTCGCCGCGTCGCGGAGCGCGGGCGGCGGCGTCGGCGGCCGGCGCGGCGACGGAGGCGGGCGCGCTCGCGCGCGGCAGCTTCGCGTCGAGCCATGCCTCGCGATCGACGCAACGGTCGCACGCGTCGCACTTCGCGGCCGGCGCGGGCAGCCCGAAGTAGTCGTGGAGCGCGGCGCGGCGGCACCGCTCGCCGCGCACGTAGTCGACCACCTTGGAGAGGCGCTCGAGGTCGCGCTTCTGCTTCTCCGCCGACAACTCCTCGGGCTCCTCGTCGGGCGCGAGCGGCCGCACGAGGCGCGCGCGGCCCCGGTCGAGGTCGCCCTCGAGCACGCCGAGCGCGGCGAGCCACGCGAGGCACGTCCCGACGCGGCCGTCGGGCGGCGACTTGCCGTGGATCGCCCGCTCGATCGCCTCGCGGTCGAAGCTCTCGCCGCGCGCGCCCCACTCGGCGAGACGCTGCGCCACCTCGCGGAAGAGGCGGCGGTCGGGATTGGCGGCGCGGACGAACTGCATCTGGATCGCGAGGTCGTCGGGCGCGTAGAGGAGCTCGCAATACGATGGCGCGCCGTCGCGACCGGCGCGGCCGATCTCCTGCCAGAGCTCCTCGAGGCTGCCGGGCATCTGGAAGTGATGGAGGAAGCGGAGGTCGGGCTTGTCGATGCCCATGCCGAACGCGCGCGTCGCGAGGACGCGCTGCGCGCCGGGCTCCTGGAAGCGGCGGTGCATCGCGCGCCGCTCGTCGCGCGAGAGCTCGCCGTGGTAGACGAGGAGGCGCTGGCCGCCGCGCGCGAGCTCGTCCTCGAGGCGATGGAGGTCGCGGATCAGCGCGCCGTAGACGATGCCGGCGCCGGGGATGCGGGCGAGCAGCGCGGCGATGCGCGCGACCTTCGCGGCCTCGTCGGCCGGCTCGCTCGCGGCGAGGAAGAGGTTGTCGCGCGCGAGCCCCTGGTGGTCGACGAGCGGGGCGCGCAGCGCGAGTCGCGCGACGATCTCGGCGGCGACCGCGGGCGTCGCCGTCGCCGTGAGCGCGAGCGTCGTCGGCGCGCCGAGGCGCTCGCGGATCGCGCCGAGGCGGCCGTACTCGGGCCGGAAGTCGTGGCCCCACGCCGAGATGCAGTGCGCCTCGTCGACCGCGAGGAGGCCGACCTTCGCGCCGGCGAGCGCGGCGCGGAAGGGCTCGCTGCGGAAGCGCTCGGGCGTCACGTAGAGGAGTCGGACGCGGCCCCCCGCGAAGGCGGCGGCGCGGCGCTCCCGCTCGTCGCGCTCGACGCCCGAGTGGATGCAGGTCGCCGCGATCCCGCGCGCGCGGAGCGCCGCGACCTGGTCCTCCATCAGCGCGATCAGCGGCGAGAGGACGATCGTCGGCGCGTCGAGCGCGAGCGCGGGCAGCTGGTAGAGCAGCGACTTGCCGCTGCCGGTCGGCCAGACGACGAGCGCGTCGCCGCCGCCGAGGAGGTGGTCGACGACGCGCCGCTGCCCGCCGCGGAACGCGGCGAGGCCGAAGCGGTCGCGCAGGATGCGCATCAGCGGGTCGTCCACCATGGTCGATATGGTGCGGCAACGAGGAAGCCGCGTCCATGAGCGAGTCGAGCTACGAGGTGCGCCCCTATCGCGACGGCGACGAGGTGGGGCTCGTCGAGCTCTTCAACGCCGTCTTCGGCGAGGGCGACGCCGGCTTCGAGCGACGCACGCCGGAGCAGTGGCGCTGGCTCTGGGCCGACAACCCGATGGGCCGCCAGATCGTCGTCGCGGTCAGCGGCGAAGGACAGGTGATCGCCCACTACGGCGCGATTCCGGCGCGGATCCAGGTCGGCGACGCCGTCCATGTCTCGGCGCAGATGATCGACTCGATGGTCCACCCCGAGTGGCGGCGCGGGCTGCAGCGCGAGGGCGTCTTCCTCAAGACGGCGCGCGCCTTCTTCGAGCGGTGGGACCACCTGCCGGAGAACGCGGTCCACTACGGCTTCCCGAACCGGCGCGTCTATCCGATCGGGAAGCGGTACCTGAAGTACACCTCGTTCATCGAGCCGGTGCCGGTGATCCACCGCAACTTCTTCGAGGACGGCGACGACGACGCGGTCGGGCGCGACCACGCCGGCGCGGCCGAGGCGGTCGAGGTCGCGCGCTTCGGGCCGGAGATGGACGAGCTCTGGGCGCGGCTGAAGCCGGCCTACCCGTTCGCGCACGTGCGCGACCACGCCTACCTGCGCTGGCGCTACGACGGCTGCCCGTGGCTCCCCTACCGCCGATTCCTGATCCGCGACGCGAGCGGGAAGCTCCGCGGCTACTTCGTCGCGCGCGAGCGGTGGCAGAAGCTCCCGATCCTCGCGCTGACGGACCTGCTGGTCGCGCCCGACGACGCGGCCGCGGTGGCGGTCGCGCTGCGCGCCGCGACGCGCCTCGCGCGCGCGACCGGCCACGCGCGCGTCGAGGGGTGGCTGCCCGAACGCCACCCGACCTTCGCGCACGCGCGCGCCGCCGGCTTCCGGACCGAGCCGGGCCTCTACGTGATGTGCATGAACCTCTTCCTCGCGTCGCCGACGCGCGAGGAGGCGCTGCAGCGCTGCTACTACACGATCGGCGACAGCGACGTCTGGTGAGCGCGGCAGCGGCGGAACGGCGCGGCGTGGCGCGCATCGGGCCACGCGCCGCGGCTCGCGTTGAGATTTGTTCTCAGCTTGGACCGATCCGGCCCGGGCGCGCACTCTGGACTCGGGTCGGCCGGGCCGTACCATTCCGCGGACTTTCAGGAACCGCGGCGCCTCGTGCGGGCGCCGTCGACTTCGCCGAGGAGAAACGTCCGTGACCTACGTCGTCGGCAAGCCGTGCGTCAAGTGCAAGTACGGGGACTGCGTCGAGGTCTGCCCCGTCGAGTGCTTCTACGAGGCCGAGGATCTGCTGATCATCGACCCGAACACCTGCATCGACTGCAGCGCGTGCGAGCCGGTCTGCCCGCCGCAGGCGATCACGTCGGGCGATCGCGCCGACGCCGAGTTCACGGCGCTGAACGCGGCCGGCCCGTTCACCGAGGACAAGAAGCGCAACAAGAAGGACCAGGTGACCCACGGCCCGAACTGGGACGCGGGCCTCGCCGGCGGCTGATCCGCCGGGTCCTCGACTGGAACGATCCGCGGCCTCGCGCAGGACGACTGCGCGGGGCCGCGCTGCTGACGGCCGGCGCGCCCGCGCGCGGTCAGGCGCGCTCGACCTCGGCGAGGAGCGCGGCGATCTCGTCGGTGAGCGCGTGCGGGAAGGAGTCGGCGAGGCGCTCGTGGACGCGGTGGTAGTAGTCGAGCGTCGGGCCGCGGCCGCGGCGGAAGAGCTTCCACGTCTCCGGCCCGCGCGCCGCGAGCAGTTGGCGCAGGTCGGCGAGGTTGTGGACCTTGTCGGCGGCGGTCACGGCGCGCGCGCCGGGGCTCATCGACGCGATCGCGTCGATCGTGTGCTGCTTGCGCTGCTCCCAGCTGAGCGACTTCTCCTCGCTCACCTCGGCCACCAGCGCCGCGACCCGCTTGCCGAGCGCCGCCTCGATCTCGGGCAGCCCGACGTCGCCGTCCTCCACCACGTCGTGCAGGATCCCCGCCGCGACCACGTCGCCGTCGAAGCCGTGGCGCGACAGCAGCAGCCCGACGTGCAGCGGGTGGACGACGTAGGGGACGCCGACCTGCCCCTTGCGCTCCTGGCCGGCGTGGGCGCGCAGCGCCAGCGCGATCGCGCGGTCGAGTCGCGGATCGCAGCCGGCCGGTGGCTCCCTCATCGCGCGGCGCCCCTCAGATCGTGACGCCGAAGACGCCCTTCAGGCCGAACGCGGCGACGATCGTGACGAGGAGGAAGATCCCCATCATCCCGAGCTCGCTGCCGAAGCTCAGGTCGACGCCGAAGCACGGCAGCGGCCGGATCGGGTAGGTGAGCGCGATCGACCGGAAGCGCGACGCGTCGCCGAACGACGGCTCGCCCGGATAGAGGACGCGGTCCACGAAGTCGTTGGTGCGCATCGGCGAGACCGCGGGCGGGCCGTCGAGGTCGCCGGCGTGGATCGTCTTCTCGACCGTCTCGCCGCCGCACGTGACCTGGAGCACGTGCGCGCCCGGCTGCGTCGCCTTGATCGGGACGACGACGCGCTGCCGCGTCGGCTCGCGCACCGCCGTGCCCGCCTGCACCAGGCCGGGCGGCAGCCCGAGCTTCACGTCGACCTCGTTCGCCGGCGTCTCCGGCGCGAGGTCGATCGTCACGATCGCGGCGGTCCCGACGTCGAGCGGCCGGTAGGAGAGGCGCACCACCATCTGCGCGAAGAGCAGCATGAACGGCACCAGCATCACGAGCATCGGCTTGAACTGCTCGGTCAGGTAGGCGCCGATCCACGCCAGCGTCTTCGCGAGCGAGCCGATCACGACGCTGAAGCTGTCGCGGAAGAGCTTGATGGCGAGGATGTGGCCCTGGTAGCGGTCCTTGAAGCGGCTCACCCGCTTCGGGTCGGTGGTGTACTTCATCGCCAGCAGCGCGAGCACGCCGAAGGCGACGCCCAGCACCAGCAGGCCGACCCAGAGCGGGGCCGCCGAGAGCGGCGCCCACAGGAGGTCGAACAAGCGCTTCATCGCCGCGTTGACCGCGTCCATCGTCTCGCCTTCAGTCGTCGCAGGTCGTGGTCAGCGTCACGAGATGTAGCCGAGGCCGCGGAGCTTCTCGCGCATCGCCTCGGGGTCCTCGTTGCCGCCGGTGTCCATCGCCTGCAGCTCGCGCTCGAGGATGTGGTTCACGAACTCGTCGAGCGAGCTGTAGCCCGCCGCCGCGGCGAACTTCTTCAGCTTCTCGTGCACGTCCTTCTCGAGCTTGATCTTGTTGCCGCCACCGAACATGGGTTGCTCCATCGTCGCGGGCGCGGCCGATCGCCGCGTCCGCCGGTTGTCACGTCGGGTCCGTCGCCGCCGCCGTCAGAAGAGCTCCTTGCCGCGCATCCCGGCGGGCGGGGCCACGCCGAAGAAGCGGATCATCGTCACGGTGAGGTCCTCGAGCTTCGGCTCCTGCGGGTCGAACTTGCGGTTCGACAGCAGGACGCCCGGCACCACCTCGGGCGCCATCAGGTGGTTGCCGCTCCAGAGCTCGTCGTTGTCCTCGACCACGGGATCCTTCGGCCGGACCTGGCCGAGCGCCGTCGTGTCCGACGCGCCGTAGCCGCGGTCGTAGCCCACGATGAGGTCGGGCGCGTTGCCCGCCTGGTCGCCGTGGTAGGCGTCCTCGCGCAGGTCGACGCGGCGCACCACCTTCGCGCCCGACTTCGGGTCGACGAGCGCGAGCAGCTTGCCGCGGATCTCCTCGAGCAGCGCCTTGCGGTCGGCCTCGGCGACGACGCCGGCCGCCTCGCGCCCCGCGAGGTTCAGGTAGAGGCCGTTGAAGCCGACGGCGTAGGCGCGGGTCTTCGCGCGGTCGACGCCGCCGCCCTCCGCGAGCGAGTGCTTCTCGTCGGGCTTCGCCGCCGCGTCGGGCGCGAGCGCGAGGTAGCCCTGCTCCGCGAGCCAGTTGTTGAGGTTGACGCGGCGCGTGAAGGGCGAGAAGCCGTGGTCGGAGAGGACCACCAGCGGCGTCTCCTTGCCGATCGCCGCGCGCAGGTGGCCGAGCGCCCCGTCCATCGCGACGTAGGCCTCCTCGATCGACTTCGCGTACTTCGCGGCGAGCTCCTCGACCCGCGCCGGATGGCCCGGCTCGATGTGCCGCCACATCATGTGGCAGCGCAGGTCGATGGTGGAGAAGTAGAAGAAGAGGAGCCCGCGGTCGAAGCGGCCGAGCGCGTAGTCGAGCATCTTCATGCGCTCGTCGTGGATCTCGCGGCAGTTCGAGAGGAACTCGCCGTCGTCGATCGTCCCCTCCTGCAGCGCCTTGGTCTCCTCGGCGAGACCCTGCGTGTAGAAGGGCCCGATCGCCTCCGCGAGGTCGACGACCGCGTCGTCGTCGGGCGTCGAGATCGGCATGCAGGGCGCGCGCGGGTCGATGTTGATCGGCGAGCAGTAGAGGCGCAGCTCGGGATGCGCCTGCTGCAGGAAGAACTTCACCATCCCGTCCATCGACTGCTTCAGCCCGAGGTCGAAGCCGCAGCGCAGCCAGCCGCTCCACTGCCCCTTCTCGAGGATGCAGCTCTCGCCGTCCTCGATCTCGATGTGGACCGCGTCGGCCTCGGGATCGATCCAGACCGTGAACGGCCGCTCGCTCATCGGCACGTCGTGCTTGCCCTCGGGCGGCGTGCGATAGGGGCTCGGCGGCCCGAAGAGCTTCGCGTCGACGCGCCCCTTGAGGACCTTCACCTTGCTCCACTTGCCGCCGTGGATCTTGTCGAAGTTCGGCGGGATGTCGCTGGTGTAGTAGGTGTACATGCCGTCGATGCCGCCCTGCAGGTCGGGCGTGCCCATGTCCGACAGCGTGAGCTGCGCGCTCGCCTGGATCGGGTAGGCGGCGGGGATGCGGTAGACCTCGCAGCGCACGCCGGCCTCGCCGAGCACGTCCCACCACGGCGTCCCCTTGCGGACCGGGTGGACGTCGGGCGGCAGCTCGATCTTGTAGTCGCCCGGCAGGTCGACGACGGTCGGGTCGCCCTCCGTGACCTGCGTCGAGCTGAAGGGCAGGTAGGTCTTCGCGTCGCGATGGAGGAAGTCGAAGACGCCGTGGCCGCCGGGATCCATGCCGGTGATGAAGTTCGACCACGCCACCGGCGACTGCGGCGGGTTGCTGGTGCCGAGCGGGACGAAGGTCCCCTCGTCGGCCAGCGCCTTGAAGTTCGGCATCAGGCCGGCGTCCATGTACTCGCGCAGCAGCTTCGGATCCATGCCGTCGATGCCGACGACGACGAGCTTCTTGCCGCCCGCCTGCCCGGCGTCGCCGCATGCGGCCAGCGCGAGCGCGAGCGCG
>Ga0315910_10000136_pt1 | contig 92048 bp, 63 predicted proteins | sample EdamamesoilMG_FD_204470 | JGI IMG/M metagenome (GOLD analysis project Ga0315910, IMG submission 204470) | Garden soil microbial communities collected in Santa Monica, California, United States - Edamame soil | ecosystem: Environmental > Terrestrial > Soil > Garden | place: USA: California...
TGCCGACGACGAGGCGGCCGCGCTCGAGCTCGAGCTCGACGGCCGCGCCGGTGGCGACGTTCCAGGTCCACCCGCCGCCCGGCGCGAGGTGGATCCCGATGCCGTGGCGCCAGTCGAGCCTGAGCGTCCGCGCGCCGAGGATCGCGTCGAAGCGGACCCGCCGCTGGAAGAGGCGCACCGGGCCGAACGCGACGCGCAGCGCGTCGCCGTCGTCGTGGACGCGCAGCCAGCCGATCGCGCCGGCGAGCAGCAGCAGCGGCAGGCTCGTCGCGGCGAGCGTCGCCGCGACCGCGCGGCCGACCTCGCTCGCGCGCGGCGTCGCGACGGCGACGACGATCGCGGCGACCACCATCGCCACCGCGCAGCCGACGACGAAGCGGTGGACGACGCCCCTCTGCGTGTGGTCGTAGCTCATCACCGGCCTCCGGCCGCGCACGGTAGCGCGGCACGGAGGCCGGTCGCGCGGCTCACGGCTTGTACCGGCTCATCCGCGCGGCGTAGTGGGCCGGGCAGAGCAGGAAGCTGCCGCCCGGATCGAAGGCGTTGCCGCTGGTGTAGACGCTGCCGCCGAGCGTGCCGCTGTAGACCGACGCGACGCCGCGGTCGTCGTTCGGCGCGAGCGGCGACGGGTTGTTGCTGAACTGGACGAAGCCGTTCGGCGCGATCGACTGCAGCGGCTGGCCGAAGGTGCTGGCGCTGAACTGCACGCGGCCGACCGGGAAGACGTAGTGGGCGAAGAGGTTCTTGCCCAGGCCGAGGTCGTAGACCTCGTCGTAGTTCGTCTGGAACGGGCCGTAGAGCTTGGGGTTGGCGCCGCTGCTCGCGCCGTTCCACAGCGCCGGCAGCGTGACCGGGGAGCCGTAGGGCGTCGCGTGGGTGTAGTGCCACGTCGCGCCCGTGCCGGGGCCGCCGTAGCCGCCGACGTAGATCTCGGTGTTCCCGGCGACGACCTCGGCCTCGACGTCGTTGCCGCGGCTCGGCGCCGGCTCGCGGATCAGCAGCGGCAGGCGCTGCGTCCCGTCGTTCTGCCAGCAGACCAGCTGCATCTGCGGCGAGGCGCTGGTCGGGTTCACGGTGCCGACCGCGTAGAGGCCGGTCGACGTCGCCGCCATCGCCTTCATGTAGTCGTTCTGCAGCCAGCGGCTGTACTGCACGTTGAACGGCGTGACGAGGTTGCCGGTCGTGAGGTCGTAGCAGGCGGCGACGAAGTCGTAGTCGATCGGGACGCCCGGCAGGTCGTTCATCAGCGTGCCGCCGAGGTAGACGCGCGTGCCGACCGTCTCGACGAACGCCTGCGGATAGAAGTTGAAGAGCAGGAAGGCGCCCGGCATCGCGTGCTGCGGGCAGCCGTTGGGCGTGCCCGAGAGGACGCTCGAGACGCCGTTCACGCCCCAGCTCGGGACGAGCTGCAGCGTCGTGCCGTTGAAGCGGGCGACGAAGATCTCGCGATCGGTGCAGCCCGAGACGAAGACGTCCGTCGCCGACGCGCGCACCGCGCGGCAGCCCCAGACGCGCACGCCGGCGAGGCCGAGCTGCGCCGGCGTGAAGAGCAGCGACGTCGCGTTGACCGGCGCCGTCCACGGGTTGCCGCTGCCCGGCGTCCAGCGGCTGATCAGCAGGTTGTTGGGGTTGAAGGTGTTGCCGGTGAACTCGGTCCCGACCGCGATCGCCTCGGTCCCGGCCGCGTCGATCAGCACGCCGGCGTAGTAGGCGTTGAAGCCGCTGGTCGAGAAGACGTTCTGGCTCAGCAGCCCGCCCGAGCCGTCGCGCACGACCAGCAGCGCGCGCTGCTGGCCGTTGCCGTTCATGTCCTGGTACCCGACGGCGAAGACGCGCTGCGCGTTGTCGACCGCGAGCCCCTCCTTCGAGAGTTCGCCATGGAGGAGGCACATCGGCGAGGGGCTGTGGCCCCAGAGCAGGTTGCACGCGACGGGGGCCGACGCGGCGGTGCCGAGCAGGAGCGCGAGCGCGCCGACGAAGGCGGACCGGGAGGCGAGGCGGCGAAGGGGGGAAGGGACACGGTTCTGCGACATGACGGATCTCCTTGCCCCGGCGAATGGCAACGGACCGTCGAAGGTGCCGCGCCGCCTCCCGCCCCGGGCGACGCTCCAGCGGCGACGCCCGCGCGGCCGATGGTCGGGCGCGCTCGGCTTCGGTCGGCGCGCCGGCAAGATGCGCCGCTCCGCCGCCTCCCTTCCTCCAGCGGTCCCCCCATGCTCGACCTCGTCCGCCAGCTCTGGCACGACTACCTCAGCGCCGAGGGGATCCAGAACCTGGTGCGGAGCTACGGGACGCTCGCGATCGCGACGATCGTCTTCGTCGAGACCGGGCTGCTGGTCGGCTTCTTCCTGCCGGGCGACTCGCTGCTGGTCACGGCCGGCATCGTCGCGGCGTCGACGCGCGGGCAGGCGGGCGAGATCAACGTCTGGTCGATGCTGGCGGTCACGTGCGTCGCGGCGGTGGTCGGCGACGCGCTCGGCTTCCTGATCGGCTCGAAGCTCGGGCCGGCGCTCTTCCGGAAGGACGACTCGCTCCTCTTCAAGAAGAAGCACATCGAGAAGGCGCACGCCTTCTACGAGCGCTACGGCGGCAAGACGATCGTGATCGCGCGCTTCGTGCCGATCGTGCGGACCTTCGCGCCGACGGTCGCGGGCGCGGCGGGGATGGACTACCGCCGCTTCCTCACCTTCAACGTCGTCGGCGGCGTCGGCTGGGTCGCGTCGATGCTGCTGCTCGGCTACTGGGGCGCGACGGCGATCAACTCGAAGTACGGCGCCGGCACCGTCGAGAAGTACCTCCACCCGATCATCTTCACGGTGATCTTCCTCTCGATCCTGCCCGCCGTCGTCGAGGTGATCCGCGAGCACCGCCGCCTGGCGAGCGAGCGCTCCGCGACGGGCGGCGGCAGCGGACCGAAGCCCGGCTGATCCGGGGAGCCGCGCGCGCGGCGCCGCCCGCGACGGGAAAGGAGTTCGCTGCGCTCAAGCGCGCCCGCGGACCGTCCGAAGCTGGGGCGGTGGCGCGCCGGGGAAGGAGAGGTCGGCGCTCCCGTTTTCCAAACGCTGGAGCCGGACCGTGATGACCTCGCACAAGCTCGGATCGATCGCTCTCGCCCTCGCGCTCGCGGCCGCGGCCGGCTGCGCCTCGAACAAGCCGGGCTCGGGCCTGGTGCAGGTCGACCAGCTCGTGACGTCGATCGAGAAGGTCCACACCAGCTCCGAGATGGCGGAGCAGCGCGTGACCGAGTCGCTCGACGCGCTGCGCGCCCTGGTCGCGCTCGACTTCGGCGACGACGTCGTCGGCGCCTACGCGAAGACCGAGATCGCGCTCGGCGAGTCGACCAAGCAGCTCGCCGCGTTCGACGACGACGTGCAGGAGATGAAGTCGCTGGCCGAGCCCGTCTTCAAGAAGTGGGCGGAGGACCTCGACTCCTTCACGAACCTCGAGATGCGCCTCAAGAGCCAGAACCGCCTGGCGCAGACGCGCCAGCGCTACGACGCGATCGTGATGACGGTCGAGCCGACGCAGGCCGCCTTCACCGCGCTCCACCAGCAGATCTCCGACTGCGCGCTCTTCCTCAAGCACGACCTGAACGCGGCGGCCTGCGCGGCGCTGCGGCCCGACGTCGACTCGCTCTCGCTGGCGTCCGAGCAGCTCGAGGCGCGCCTCCTCGCGTGCCAGTCGGCGGCGAAGGACTACGTCGAGGCGGTCGCGCTCCCGTCGATGCCGGCGCCCGCGAACGACGACGCCCCGGCGAAGTCGGGCGCGAAGCCCGCCGGCGCGAAGGCGACGAGGCCGGCGCGCTCGAACGGCTGATCGGCCGGGTCGGCGGGCGGGAGGGGAGGCAGCATGAGCCTGCTGCTGCTGGCGGGCGGCGGCATCGTCCTGGCGTTCGCGCTGCTCGTCGCGTGGGCGCGGCGGCGCGAGCTCCGCCAGATGGAGCGCGCCGTCGCCGAGCGCGACGACGCGCACCGCCGCGGCGCCGCGCGCGCGCAACTGCAGCATCCGTTCGTCGACCTCTCGCGCTGCCTCGGCTGCGGCAAGTGCGTCGAGGCGTGCCCCGAGGAGGGCGTCCTCCAGCTGGTGCACGGCCAGGCGGCCGTCGTGAACGGCGCGCGCTGCGTCGGCCACGCCGCGTGCGAGCGCGAATGCCCCGTCGGCGCGATCGTCGTCTCGCTCGCGGACGCGCAGGCGCGGCGCGACGTGCCGGCGCTGAGCGCGCAGCTCGAGGCGGTCGGCGCGCCCGGCCTCTTCCTCGCCGGCGAAGTGACGGCCCACGCGCTGATCCACGTCGCGATCGAGCAGGGGAAGCGCGTCGCGACCGAGGTCGCGCGGCGTCTCGCGCCCGACGCGCGCGCCGGCGATGACGGCGACGCCTCCGATGGATCGTCGCTCCTCGACCTCGTGATCGTCGGCGCCGGTCCGGCGGGGCTGGCGTGCGCGCTCGCGGCGAAGGCGGCCGGCCTCTCCTTCGTCGTGATGGAGCACGAGGAGAGCCTCGGCGGCACCGTCGCGAAGTACCCGCGCAAGAAGCTCGTCGTGACGCGGCCGATCGAGCTGCCGCTGCACGGGCGCGTCGCGCAGCAGGAGTTCGCGAAGGAGGAGCTGATCGCGCTGTGGCAGTCGATCGCGGCGCGCCACGCGCTGCCGATCGACCACGGCCACGAGCTGACCGACGTCCGGCGCGACGCCGCCGGCCGCTTCACCGTGGTCACGTCGCGCGGCGAGCGGCGCGCGCGGTTCGTCTGCCTCGCGCTGGGCCGCCGCGGCCTGCCGCGCCGCCTCGGCGTGCCGGGCGAGGAGCTGCCGAAGGTCGCCTACGCGCTGCAGGACGCCCACGCCTTCGGCGCGCGCCGCGTGCTGGTGGTCGGCGGCGGCGACAGCGCGGTCGAGGCGGCCGTCGCGCTGGCCGAGCAGCCCGGCACGCAGGTCACGCTCTCCTACCGGCAGGACGGCTTCTTCCGCGTCCGGCCCGAGAGCCAGGCGCGCCTCGACGCCCACGTGAAGGCGCGCCGCGTCGAGCTGCGCCTCGCGAGCGAAGTGACCGCGATCACGCCGGAGCGCGTCGAGCTCGCGCTGCGCCGCGGCGAAGTCGTCGAGCCGCAATCGCTCCCGAACGACGCCGTCTTCGTGATGGCGGGCGGCACGCCGCCCTTCCCGCTGCTCGAACGCGCCGGCGTCTCCTTCGATCCGGCGCTGCGCCCGCCGCCGCGCATCGTCGCGGAACAGGGCGCCGGCCTCGCGCGCGCGCTCGCCAGCGGCCTCGTCCTCACGCTGGGCGCGCTCGCCTTCGCGCTCTGGCATCGCGGCTACTACGCGCTGCCCGACGAAGCGCGGCCGCTCCACCCCGACCACCTCCGGCTGCGGCCGGCGAGCGGGCTCGGCCTCGCGTTCGGAGTCGTCGCCGCGGCGCTGGTGGTCGTGAACCTCCTCTACGTCGTGCGCCGCGCGGCGCGCGGCAAGTGGGCGATCGGCACGCTCCAGGCGTGGATGAGCAGCCACGTCGCGACCGGCGTGCTCGCCTTCCTGCTGGCGCTGCTGCATGCGGCGATGAGCCCGAAGGATTCGGTCGGCGGCCACTCGTTCTGGGCGATGGCGCTGCTGCTCGTGACCGGCGCGATCGGCCGCTACCTCTACGCCTGGCTGCCGCGCGCCGCGAACGGCCGCGAGCTCGAGCTCTCGGAAGCGAAGGCGAAGCTGGCCGAGGCGGCGACCAAGGGCGCGGACGGCGGCCCGTTCTTCGAGCGCGCGCGCCGCGAGGTCGTGGCCGCGGTCGACGGCCGGCGCTGGGCGCCGTCGCTCTGGCGCCGCTTCGCCGCGCTCTTCGGCTCGCAGCGCGACCTGCGTCGCACGCTGCGCGCGCTGCGCGAGGCGGGCGCGCGCGAAGGGCTCGCCCCCGCCGAGGTGCGCCGCGCGCTGGCGCTGGCGCGCCGCGCCCACGGCGCCGCGCTGCAGCTCGCCCATCTCGAGGAGCTGCGCGCGCTGCTGTCGGGCTGGCGCTTCCTCCATCGCTGGGTCGCGGCGGCGATGGTGCTGCTGGTCGTGATCCACGTCGCGTGCGCGCTCCTCTTCGGGAGCGCGTCGTGAAGGCGCGCACCGACCTGCGCGGCCGCCTGCGCCGGCCCGGCCTCTGGCTGGCGCTCGTCACGTGCATCGGCCTCGCCGGCGTCGTCGGCGGGCGCTACGCGCGGCGCGTCTCGCCCGGCCCGCTCTCCGCTGTGCACGGCCGCGACCCCGACCTCGACGGATCGTGGGACTGCTCGAGCTGCCACGGCGGGCTCGGCGAGTCGATGGTCGAGTCGTGCCTCGAATGCCACGCCGAGATCGGCCGGCAGCTCGAGCGGCGCGAGGGGCTCCACGGCGCGCTCGAGCCGAAGCTGGCGCAGGCGTGCGCGCGCTGCCACGGCGAGCACCACGGCGCGACCTTCGTGCCGGTCAATCCGCGCAGCTTCGCGCTGGCCGGGCTCGGCGACCTCGACCACTTCGACCACGCGAAGGTCGGCTGGCCGCTCGACGGCGGCCACGCGGGCGTGAAGTGCGAGACGTGCCACGCGCAGGCGCGCGCGGGCGAGCTGCCCGCCGGACAGTGGCGCTACCTCGGCCAGCACCAGGACTGCCGCACGTGCCACGACGATCCGCACGCGGGACGCCTGGGCGCGGCGTGCGCCGACTGCCACGGCGCCGACGACTGGAACCACGCGATCGCGGTCGGCCACGAGGCGGTCCTCCCGCTGATCGGCGGCCACGGCGACGTCGGCTGCCGCACCTGCCACGCGACGGCGACGCCGGACGCGCTCGAGAGCGTCGTCCGCGGCAAGCGCGGCGCGGGCCGCAGCTGCCAGGAGTGCCACGCGTCGCCGCACGCGCCCGCGTTCGTCGAGCGCAACGGCCATCTCGCGTCGCTGGAGCCGGCGCGCGCTTGCGTGACCTGCCACGCGGCGGAGCACGACAGCTTCCGCGATCCGCGCCTCACCGTGACGCCGGCGCAGCACGCCGGCACGACGCTCTGGCTCGAGAAGCCGCACGGCGACGTCGCGTGCGCGCGCTGCCACGATCCGGCGAAGCCCGCGTTCGCCGACCGCTACCCCGGCCGCCTCGTCCACGACTGCGTCGCCTGCCACGCCGACCCGCACGCCGGCCAGTTCGAGACCAGCCGCCACGGCGCGCGCGGCTGCGCCGGCTGCCACGACTACCGCGAGTTCGAGCCGTCGACGTTCGGGCGCGCGCGCCACGCGAAGACGGCGCTGCCGCTGGCCGGCGCGCACGGCGAGGCCGAGTGCGCGCAGTGCCACCGGCCGGTCGCCGACCCGCCGGCCGCCGCGATCACGGCGGGCGTCGCCGACTTCCACGCGCCCGACGTGCTGCGCCGGTTCCGCGGCACCGAGTCGCGCTGCGAGCAGTGCCACGCCGACGCGCACGACGGCGCCTTCGATCGGGTCGCGCGCGAGCTTCCCGACGAGAAGGCGGGGAGCTGCTCGCGCTGCCACGGCGTCGTGAAGTTCGACTCGCTCGCCAAGCCGTTCGACCACGGCCGCTGGACCCTGTTCGCGCTGCAGGGCGCGCACGACCAGGCCGATTGCGAGAGCTGCCACCCGAAGCTGCCCGAGCCCGACGCGCGCGGCCGCACCTTCGAGCGCGCGTCGGCGCGCGCCGGCACGATCGCCGGCTGCGCCACCTGCCACCTCGACCCGCACGACGGCCGCTTCGACCGGAAGGGGCTGCCGGCGGCGGTCGCGGGCCGCGAAGGGTGCGCGCGCTGCCACGAAGAGACTTCCTTCCGCGTCGCGCCGGAGTCGTTCGACCACGGCGCGTGGACCGGTTTCCCGCTCGCGGAGTCGCACGCCGTCGCCTGCGCGAGCTGCCACGCGCCGCTGCCTCGCGCCGACGACCGCGGCCGCACGACCGCGCGCGCGGCCGGCGCCGGCTGCGCCGCCTGCCACGAGGATCCCCACGTCGGCCAGTTCACCGACGACGACGGCGCGCTGCGCTGCACGCCGTGCCACCAACCGACGAACTTTTCCGATCCGTGGTTCCAGCACAACGTGCATTCGGCGTTCCCGCTCGACGAAACGCACCGTGCTGCCGCCTGCTCGGCATGCCACCCGACCGAGACGCACGACGGCCGCAAGGTCGTCCGCTACCGGCCGATCGGCGCCGAGTGCGCGGACTGCCATGACGCGCCGCAGGAACCGGTGCGTCGCCACAAGCGAGGCAACGGGTGACGCACGGCGGGCTCCTCTCGTGGATCGCACCCGCCGTGCTGGTCGCGACTGCCGCGGGGCAGGAGTCGCAGGAGAAGGCGCGGATCGAGCTGCGCGTGATGGCGGCGACGCCGGGTCGCGCGATCGTCGACCGCGGCAGCGTCGACGGGCTGAAGGTCGGCGACGCGGTCGAGCTGCGACCGCGCGGCGGAACGCCGCTCCGCGGCATCGTCGCCGACGTGCGCGAGCGCGTCGCCACCGTCGAGCTCGACGACCGCGGCGCGCTCGTCGCGGCCGGCACGCGCGGCGACGCGACGGTGCCCGCCTCGCGGCTGCCGAAGCCGGCGCCGCCCGCCCCGCCGGCCCAGCCGCCGGCCGCCGCGCCGACCGCGGGCGAGCCGGCCAAGCCCGCGGAACCGGCCGCGGCTCCGGCCGGCGCGGGCGAGGCGAAGAAGTGGACGAACCGCGACGCCGGCTTCCAGCAGGCACAGCCGCTCCTCGCCGGCATGTCGGCGCTCCATCCGGCGCAGCGCCCCGCGCGCGTCGACGGCCGCGTCTGGACCCTCGCCGACTTCACGTCGGCCAGCGACGGCGGCTGGTCGTCGAGCTACGCGCGCGCCGGCGTCGACCTGCGCGCCGAGAACCTCGCCGGCGACGGCGGCACGCTGCGCGCCGACCTCGAGACGAACTACGACACCGAGCTCGACGACGGCCACGGCGTCGACTTCCTCGCGCGCCGCCTCTCCTACACGATGGGCGGCACGCGCTTCGACGCGCAGCGCGTCGAGATCGGCCGCTTCCTCCAGCACGCGATGCCGGAGCTCGGCTACCTCGACGGCCTCGAGTGGGGACGGCGGCTCGAAGGCGGCCACAAGGTCGCGGCGAGCGCCGGCTTCATGCCCGAGCCCGACGACGACTTCGGGACGCTCGACGACCTGCAGGCCGCGGTCTCGTACGAGTGGATCAACGACGCGGGCGAGCAGCTGACGCTGGCGGGCGCGCTGCAGCAGACGTGGCACGACGGGCAGATGGACCGCCGCCTCGCGCTCGGCAAGGCGCGCTGGATGCCCGCCGGAGGCTGGGACGTGAGCGCCGCGACGTGGGTCGACTTCTACGACGGCGACGACGACGCGAAGGACGAGAGCGTCGAGCTGACGCAGGGGATCGTCTCGATCGTGCGCAGCTTCGAGGGCGGCGGGAGCCTCGCGCTGACGGGGCAGCACGTCGCCTTCCCCGAGCTCGAGCGCCACGGCGAGTACCTGCCGCTCGACGCGACGGCGCTGGCGCGCTCCCACAACGAGCGGATCGCGCTGTCGGGACGCACGACGCCGGGCACCGCGATCGCGCTGCACGGCGACGTCGCCGCGTACCACGACGAGGAGGGCAGCGGCGGCTCGCTCGAGGCGGGCTTCGACGTGCCGCTGCCGTTCTTCGCGGACGCGCGGCTCGACGTGACCGGCTTCCAGTCGCGCGCGCGCTACGCCGACATCTACGGCGGCCGCGTCGGCGCTTCCGATCCGGTCGGCGACTATCCGTGGGAGTTCTTCTACGAGCTCGCCAACCATCGGCAGGCGGGCTTCTCGGCCAGCCTCGACGACCTGGTGCAGCACCGCGTCTTCTTCAGCCAGAGCTTCCTCGACGTCGGCGGCATGCGCCTCTCGGTCCGCGTCGAGCTGCGGGTCTACGATGACGAGCACAGCGTGACGGGCGGCTTCTCGCTCGAGCGGAGCTTCTGACATGCGGCGCAGCCGGCTGCTCCTCCTCGGCGTCGCGGCGGTGGCCGTCGCCGCGTGCATCGGCGCCGATCCGCGCGCGGGCGCGCGCCACCGCTGGTTCGCGGGGCTCGGTCCGGTGCTGCCGCACGACTCGTTCCCCGGCGAGTGCTCGCTCTGCCACCAGGGCGTCGGCTGGAGCCGGCTGCGCGACGACTTCAAGTTCGACCACGAGGCGGAGACGGGCGTCCCGCTCGTCGGCGCGCACGCGCGCGCGCAGTGCCTCCGCTGCCACAACGATCGCGGGCCGGTCGACGTCTTCGCGGCGAAGGGCTGCGGCGGCTGCCACGAGGACCGCCATCAGGGCGACCTCGGCAACGACTGCGCGCGCTGCCACCAGCAGGAGACGTGGCGGCCCGACGACATGGTGGGCGCGCACACGCGCAGCCGCTTCCCGCTGTCGGGCGCCCACGTCCGCGTCGCGTGCCACCAATGCCATCCGGGCGCGTTCGTCGGCAACTTCGCGCCGACCGATCCGTCGTGCGTGACCTGCCACCGCGCCGACCTCGCGCGCGCCACCAACCCGCCCCACATCGGCCTCGGCTGGACCGACCGCTGCGACCGCTGCCACCTCCCGACGGACTGGCATCAGGCGGAAATCCGCTGACCGAAAACTCGTCGCGGGGACGGATCCGCGGCGGAAGGCGCGCGCGCGCCCGGGGCAGGGGCGAACGGTCCTCAAGGTCGTCCCGCCCTCGCCGAAGAGGGGGCGAGCGAAGGGCGCCGGCGGTCGGCGCCCGGGCGACCCGAGGGAGACGAAGCGCATGAGGCCGATCGCGTCGATGCTGCGCCGCACGCTGCCCGTGCTGCCGCTCGCGCTGGCGGCGTGCCTCGACTCGAAGGCGCGCGACGAGCTCGCGTCGACGCAGAGCAACAGCTGCATGAGCTGCCACAACGGCTCGCAGCATCCCGACTACTCGGGACCCGGCCTCGAGAACCCCCACCCGTTCGCGGGCGCCGACAACCTCGCGTGCACCACGTGCCACGGCGGCGACTCGACGGCGCAGAGCAAGGAGAAGGCGCACGTCCCGCCGCCGCCCGAGATCGGCGACCGCGACCAGCAGATCCGCGACGCGCGCGCCTGGTTCAACCGCCTCACGCTGTCGGGCATGGACAAGTTCCCCGACTACTCCGGCAACGGCCGCATGTGGACCGCGATCGACTACCTGCAGTTCGTGAATCCGGGCGACCTGCGCGTCGTCTCGCGCGCCCGCGCCTGCGGCACCTGCCACGGCCCGCACGCCGACCTCGTCTCGCGCAACATCCTCGCGACCGAGACCGGCTTCTTCTCCGGCTCCTCCTACTTCATGGGCACGGAGAACGCGGTCGCGGCGCACCGCGGCCTCTACGACGACACCGCCGCCGACTACGGCTGGCGCGCCGTGACCGACCCGACGTGGGTCTACGACCCCGACGACGTCGGACGCGTCGGCGAGCTGCTCGAGGTCCCGGTCTGGAGCCGCTTCGGCCGCAGCGGGCCGATGGAGATCTTCCGCAATCCGCAGTTCGACGCCGCCAACCTGACGAACGAGCTCGAGGCCGACGGCCGCGTGAAGAACGGCTCGCGCATGGCCGCGCTCTTCATGGAGCAGGTGAGCTTCACCTGCGGCGACTGCCACCTCGGCAGCGCCGGCGCGAACAACCGCTACGGCGACTTCCGCAGCTCGGGCTGCACGGCGTGCCACATGCCCTACAGCGCCGACGGCCGCAGCCGCAGCCGCGACCCGAACGTCAGCAAGATCGAGCCGCTCGACCCCGACGACATCGACGAGCCGGAGCGGTCGCACGTCCGCTCGCACCGGATCCACAGCGTCGCGCGCACGCTCCCGAACGGCGAGCGGATCGAGGGCATCGACGACGCGACGTGCGCCGGCTGCCACCAGGGCTCGAACCGGACGGTGATGCAGTACTGGGGCATCCGCCTCGACCAGAACGCCGACGTGCGCAACCACCAGCAGTACCCGGCCAACCCCGTCTCGTTCCGGACCACGGCGAACGACCCGCGCCTCTTCGACCCGGTCGTCGACAACCGGACCTTCAACGGCCGCAACCCGAACCAGTACCTCCTCCACGAGGACTACGACGGCGACGACCGCGACGACACGCCCGAGGACATCCACTACGAGAAGGGGATGGGCTGCATCGACTGCCACGCCGGATGGGACCTCCACGGCGGCGATCCGGCCGACGCCGACACGACGCAGATCCGCAGCCGCATGGAGCAGCACACCGGCATCGAGTGCGAGAACTGCCACGGCAACGCGTCGACCTACGCCGCGACCGCGCCGCACGTGAAGAAGGACGGCACGGTCGTCGACGCGGCGATGGACCGCAACGGCCGGCCGCTCGAGCACGTCGTGCGCGACCCCGACGGCACCGTCTGGCTCACCAGCAAGCTCGACGGGCGTCGCCACTACGTCCCGCAGACGCGCGACGCGGTCGTCGACAGCGGCAAGACCCATCCCGTCAGCGGCGCGCCGCTGTGGAGCGCGCTCGCCTCCTACGCGATGGGCCGCGCCGACGCCGACCCGGCGAACGGCATCGGCCCGATCCAGACCAACCGCCCCTCCGCCGGCTTCTCGCACGGCGACAACATGAGCTGCGCGGCCTGCCACTCGTCGTGGGCGAACAGCTGCGTCGGCTGCCACCTGAAGGGCGAGTACAACGAGGGCAACAACTTCAGCAACATCACCGGCGAGCGCATCGTCTACCGCCAGCGCAACGCCGACTTCACCTACCAGTCGGTCGTCCCGTTCCAGATCGGCGTCGACGCGAAGAACCGCATCTCGCAGGTGAGCACCAACACGAAGGTCTTCTACCAGTGGCGCGACCGGCAGGGGCAGTTCACCGACGTCGTCGCCTTCACCGACCGCAGCGGCAAGGGCAACAACCCGGCGCAGCCGTTCGGCTCGCTCGGCCACAACGCCCTGCTGCAGCATTCGATCCGCGGCAAGGTGAGCTCCACGCAGGAAGGGCCGCGCTACTGCGTCGCGTGCCACCTCACCGAGAACTCGGTCGCGAACTGGCGTCCCGAGTACGACGCCTTCCGCGCCGCGCTCGCCGCGCGCAACTACGGCGCGCTCGACTTCGACCTGCTGCAGACGCAGATCGGACGCAACCCGGGCAACCAGCTCGACTCGCCCTTCTTCGTCCACATGGTGGCGGGCCTGGGCAGCGGCCTCTTCCTCTTCAACAAGGACGGCGGCCCGGTCAACCCGCTCGACGGCAACGCCAACCGCTTCGGCTCCAACGGCGTCGCGCCGGCCTCGAGCTTCGACCCGGCGCAGGCGACCCTCGACCTCGACCGCATCGTCGACGCGAACGGCGTCTCCTTCGCCTCGAACAACCACTCGATGCTGAAGCCCGGCATCGGCCCGAACAACCGCGACGGCGCGACCGACTCGCACCGTCCCGGCCCGCTCGGCGCGACGCTGATCCAGAAGCTCGTCGACCCCGACCTCGGCGTCGTGCTCGACAGCTGGATCGACGCCGACGGCAACCTGCAGGGCGACGCCAGCGACCACATGGACGGCGACTGACCGGGACGCAGCGGCCGCGGCCGCGCGGCGATCCCGCGTACACTCCCGCGCGCTCGACGGGACGCGCGGAGGGGGCGATGGCGGCGGGCGAGGCGAGGCCGGCGGACGGCGGGCGCGCGGTGCGGCAGCTCGGGCTCTTCACCGTGCTCTGCATCGGCGTCAACAACATCGTCGGCTCGGGGATCTACAAGAAGCCGAGCGAGCTGGCGCGCCACCTCGGCGGGGCGTCGTGGCTCGCCTTCGCGCTCGACGCGGCGCTGCTGACGACGGTCGCGCTCTGCTTCGCGGCGATGAGCGCGCGCCACGACGAGGCGGGCGGGCCGTACGTCTACGCGCGCCGCGCGTTCGGCCGGACCGTCGCGCTCGTCGTCGCGTGGACGGCGTGGATCTCGATGTGGGCGGCGATGGCGGCGACCGCGACCGGCATCCCCGACTACCTCGCCGTCTTCGTGCCGGGCGCCGACTCGAAGGCGGGCGGCCTCGCGATCGCGCTCGCGCTCGTCCTCCTCTTCGGCTGGCTCAACTGCCGCGGCGTGAAGGCGGCGGCGGGCACGGCGACCTTCCTCACGGTGGCGAAGCTGCTGCCGCTGCTCTTCTTCGTGATCGTCGGGCTCGGCGCCGTCGACTGGGAGCGCCTCGCGTGGTGGCCGGTCGCGAGCGGACCGGCTGCGCCGCCCGCCCCGTCCGGCGGCGGCGCGCCCGCCTCGGGCCTGCTCGCCGGCCTCGGCCCGATGGGCGCCGCGCTCTTCTCCGCCTTCTATCCCCTCCAGGGGTTCGAGGTCGTTCCCGTCCCCGCCGGCGAGCTGAAGAACGCGCGGCGCGACGTGCCGCTGGCCGTCACGCTCTCGCTGCTGGCGAGCGGCGCCTTCTACTGCCTCGTGCAGGTCGTCGCGGTCGGGAGCTGTCCCGACCTCGCCGCCGTCGAGTCGAGCCAGATCCGTCCGCTCGCGGCGGCGGCGCAGCGCTTCCTCGGCGACGGCGGCGAGAAGCTGATGGCGGCGGGCGCCTGCATCTCGATGGTCGGCTTCGCGGCGGTCACGATGTTCTGCGCGCCGCGCTACCTCGTCGCGCTCGGCGCCGACGGCCTGCTGCCGCGCTCGCTGGCGCGCCACCATCCGTCGCGCATGACGCCGGTCGCCGCCGTGATCGTCACGACGGCCGCGTCGCTCTTCGGCGTCCTCTTCGCCAAGTGGAGCACGATCGTCGAGCTCGTGCGGCCCGACGCCGACGTGCCCGACAGCGCGGCGGCGTTCGACACGCTCTCCGCGCTCTCGAACCTCGCGGTGCTGGTGCAGTACGCGGCGACCTGCCTCGCCGTCGTCCGGCTGCGCGCGCACGTGCCCGGACCGGACGGCGGCTTCCGGCTGCCGGGCGGCCGCTTCGCGCTGCCGCTGCTCGGCCTCCTCGCCAGCGCCTTCCTGGCGTTCCTGATCACGCAGGAGCGCAGCGCCGACGGCGCGAAGACCTGGCCCGCGCAGCTCGCCGTCTTCGGCGCGTGGGTCGCCGGCGGCCTGCTCCTTTCGCTGATCGCGCGCGGGAAGCCGGCCGCCGGCGCGGCGTGATCAGCCGCCGCCGTCCTTCGGCGCCTCGCCGCCCGCCGCCTTCGGCGTGACGATCGCCACCGACGCGAGCTCCTTCTTCAGGTAGCGCTTCGCCAGCTCGCCGAGCTGCGCCGCCGTCATCTCCTTGCGGCTCGAGATCATCGTCTTCAGGTCGTCGCGCACCGGCCGGCCGGTGTGGAGGCCGCCGAGCACGTCGAACCAGAAGGCGTTCAGGCGGAGCTGGTCGCGCAGCTTCGCCAGCAATTCCGGCCGCAGCCGCTCGACCTCCTCCTCGGTCACGCCGTCGGTCGCCAGCTTCTCCGCGACCGCGAGGCAGGCGTCGGCCAGCTCCTGCGCGTGGGCCGGCTCGCCGAGCGCCTGCATCATCAGGCGGCCGTTGCCGGGATAGACGAGGCTCGTCTCCTGGCCGGCGCCCGGGCTGTACGACGCGCCCAGCTTCTCGCGCACCTCGACGCGCAGGCGGTCGCTGACGATGTCGGCGAGGAAGCCCAGCCCGCGCCGCGTCGCCGCGTCGCGCCCGTCGGTGGTGCCGAACGCGACGACGACCATCGCCTTCGGGACGTTGGTGTCGATCGCGTAGCTCTCGCGCAGCCCGCCGGCGAGCTTCGGGAACGCGCGCCGCTCCTCCCACGCTTTCGGAGCGCGCCGCTGCGGCAGCGCGCCGAACGTGCGCGCGGTCGTCGCGATCGCCGCCTCGACGTCGAGGTCGCCCACCATCACGACGGTGATCGGCGCGTCGGCGAGCGCGGGCTTCAGCCAGCCGCCCACCTGCTCCATCGTCACGGCCTGCACCGCCTCGAGCGGCGGCAGGCTCGCGCGCGGGTCGCCGCCGTAGAGGCGCGGCAGGAACTGGAGCGTGATCGCGCCGCCCGGCTGGTGCTTCTGCGCCTCGTAGAACTGCGGCAGCGCGCGGCGGAGCTGGGTCGCGCCGTCGTCGCGCAGCCCCGGGTCGGTCACGATCGCGACGCCGAGCTCGCACTGCATCGCGAGGTCCTCGGCCGTCGTGCCGCCGACCAGCACGAAGGAGTCGTCCTCGATCCCGAAGTCGAAGCCGACCTTCCGGCCCGCGGTGAGGCGGCGGATGTCGTCGATCGCGTGGCGGCCGAGCCCGCCGCCGAGGTAGGTCGCCTGCGAGAAGAAGCGGAGCGCCGCCTCCTTCGGATCGAGCGAGAGGCCGCCCTCGCCGACCAGCACGCGCACCAGGATCTCGCGCTCCTCGAAGTCGGTCTTCTTCACGATCAGGCGCGCCCCGTTCGCGAAGACGACCTCCTCGAACGCCAGCGCCGCGTCGGCCGCGCGCGTCGCGACGGCGCCCGCCTTCGCCGGATCGGACGCGTAGCCCCACGCCGCCGTCTCCGTCTTCGCGCCGGCCGCGACGTCGCCCTTCGCGCCCTTCGCCCACGCCTCCAGCAGCTTCGCCTCGCCGCCCTCGTCGGTGGCGAGCCCGCCGATCGCGCCGATGACGAGCTGGCCGCTGCTCCACGCCTTCGCCAGCGCCGCGTGGCACTGCTCGATCGTCAGCGCGCGCAGCGGCGCCTCGAACAGCGCGCGGTCGGTCGCCGCGTCGGTCGGGACGACGCGCGACTCGCACGCCGCCAGCAGCTCGGCGACGAAGGAGTCGCTGTCGCGCGTCGCCTCGCCCTTCACCGCCTCCTCGAGCGAACGCAGCGAGTCGGCGCGCACCTCGTCGAGCTCCGCCTGCTGGAAGCCGTGCTGCAGCGCGCGCCGCAGCTCCTGCTGCGCCGCCGCAAGCGCCTCCTGCCACTTCGCCGGCTCGCAGAAGACGTAGAGCGCCTCGCCCTCGAGCACGTCCATCCCGCCCGCCTCGCCGAGCTGCGCGGCGAGGAACGGCGTCCCCTCCTTCTTCAGCAGCTCGCTGAAGCGGAGGTTCACGATCGCGCGCGCGTAGTCGAGCGCGACGTCGCGCAGCCGCGTCGCCTTCGTGTCGGGCTCGTCGATCCACGGCCGCAGGAGCTGCACGTGGATCTGCTCGGTCGGGATCTCGGCGTCGTGGACGACGAAGGCGCGCTTCTCCAGCTTGGCGGCGCCCTTCGGCGGCTCCGCCGGCCGCGGCGTCGCGGGCGCGGCGAGGTCGCCGAACGCCTTGGCGATCGCCGGCGCCGGGTCGCGGCCGCCGAGGTCGCCGACGACCAGCAGCGTGCAGAGGTCGGGGCGGTACCAGCGGCTCCAGAAGGCGCGCATCGCCTTCGAGTCGAACGCGTCGCGCGCCGCCTTCGTCCCGATCGGCATCCGGGCGGGCACGCGCGTGCCGTCGAAGAGCGTCTCGATCGCCTTGCGCGTCGCGCGGAACTGCGCCGACTCGCGCTCGCGCTCCTCGCCGTCGATGACGCCCTTCTCGGCGTCGATCTCCTTCTGCTCCAGCAGCAGCCCGTCGACGACGTCGCGCATCACCTTGAGCCCATCGGCCACCATCGCCTCGTCGTTGGTCGGCAGGTCGAGCTGGTAGATCGTCTGCGAGAAGTCGGTCATCGCGTTGGTGTCGCCGCCGAAGCCGAGGCCGTGCTTCTGCAGCCACTCGACCAGCGTGCCCGGCGGGAAGTTCTTCGAGCCGTTGAAGACCATGTGCTCGAGGAAGTGGGCCATCCCGAGCTCGCTCTCCTCCTCGGCGAGGCTGCCCGCGTCGACGTGGAGGCGAAGGTAGACGCGCTGCTTGGGCTCGGGGTTGTCGAGCCACGCGTAGCGCAGCCCGCTCGGCAGCGCGCCGAACTTCACGCGCGGCAGGACGGGGAGATCGGAACTCTCGTGCTCCCACTTGCGCGGCGCGACTTGCGGAGCGGCTTGCGGCGCAGCGGCGGCCGGCGCGGCCTGGCGCGCCGGAGCCGCAGCGGCGAACGTCGCCAGCGCCGCCGTGGCAAGCAAGAGTCCGCGCGCCATCCCGTTCCCGATCCGCCACGCCTCGCGAGCCATCGCCATCTCTCCGTTCCATGGGAGCCGCGAGCGCCACGACGACGTCGCGGTCCGCGCACCCGAAGGCGGAGAATCGTAGAGGTCGCGCGGCGGGTTTCACCGCTCGTCGCGGCTGCCGCCCGTCGCTCTCCGCGGAGAGCGCGGCGCGATCAGCGCCCCGCCCGCTCCAGGATCTCGCGCGCCTTCGCCAGCGCCGGCGCGTCGCCGTCGCCGAGCCGCCGCCGCGCCTCGGCCAGCAGTTCCGGCAGGCGCGGGTCGTCCTTCAGCTTGCGCGCGAGGACGTTGGGCAGCCACTCGTCGAGCGAGTTCTTCGCCAGCGCGTCGCCGTCGTCGTTCGCCATCGCGGCGGCGAGCGCGATCACCTCGGCCGTGTCGAAGAGCACGAGGTCGTAGCGCCGTTCGCGTTCATGCGCGACGCGCAGCTTGAGCCACGCTTCGAGGTGGACCGGCGACCGCGCGACCACCTGCTCCAGCAGCCGCCGCGCCTCCGCGACCTGGCCGCCGTCGAGCCGCAGCACGCCGAGATAGAAGGCCGACGAGACGAGCTCGGGATCGATCTCGAGCGCGCCCGCGAACGCGCGCGCCGCCTCCTCGCGCCGCTCCGCCTTCATCAGCACCTTGCCGAGGAACTCGCGGAAGAGCGGGTTCTTCGGGTAGCGAGCGGCCAGCGACGAGAGCACCTTCACTGCGTCGTCGATCGCGCCGCGCTGCGCCGCCTCGAGCGCCCACTGGAGCTGCTCGCAGCTGACGTAGTGGACGCGCGGGTCGAGGTCGCTGTCGGCGTGGCCGGCGTCGTCGCCCACCATGCGCGCGAGGTAGCCGAGCTCGCGCAGCCGCGCGACCTCCTCGGGCGGCAGGCTCTCCGCCGCCGAGTCGAGCCGCGCGACCGGCTCCTCCTGGAGCGCCGCGAACCGCTGCTTCAGCGCGCGCGCGACCTCGGGACGCGACGGCGCGAGGTTCTCCTTCTCGAGCGGCAGCGCGTCGAGGTCGAAGAGCTCGTCGGCGACGTTCTGCACCCACTTGAAGCGGCCGACGACGACGCCCTCGAGGCGCGCCCAGCGGAACTGGTGCCAGCCGGCCCACGACTCGAACGCGACGGCCCGCTCATCGAGCGCGTCGGCTGCCGCGCCGCCCTGCTGCTGCGCCGCGAAGGCGGCGAGGAGGTCCTTGCCGTGGAGCTCGGCCGTCGGCGCGACGCCCGCCGCGGCCAGCAGCGTCGGCGCGACGTCGGCGTTGCTGGCGACCGACTCGAGCGCGCCGCGCCGCGCGCCGTCCGGAGCGCGCGCGAAGAACGGCACCCGCAGCGTCCCCTCCTCGCAGAGGTAGGCGTGCGCCGTCTCCTGCTGGATCCCGAGCCCCTCGCCATGGTCGCCGCAGACGACGATCCACGTCCGCGCGAGCGCGCCCGACGCGCGCAGCGCCGCGACCACGCGCGCCACCTGCGAGTCGAGCCAGCGCACCTCGGCGTCGTACTGCTCGACCAGCGGCGCGCCGGCGCCCGGCCCGCCCGGCGCCGCGAAGGGCGCGTGCGCGTCGAAGTAGTGGACCCAGAAGAACCACGGCCGCGGATCGGCGACGGCGAGGCGCGCGAGGACGTCGTCGCTCACCGACTTCGCGTCGCGCTCCGCCTCGATCGCGAGGTTGCGGCCGCGCGTGAACTTCACGTCGGAGTAGCGCTCGAAGCCGAGGTCGAGGCCCGTCCCCGCGCGCAGCACCGTCGCCGCGACGAACGCCTCCGTCCTCCACCCCGCGTCGCGCAGCACGCGCGCCACCGACGGCGCGCGCGCGTCGAGCCGGTAGAGGTCGTTGTCGCGCACGCCGTGGGCGAAGGGGTAGAGCCCCGTCAGCATCGACGCGTGCGACGGGAAGGTCAGCGGCGCCACCGCGTAGGCGCGCGCCGCCACCACGCTCTCCGCCGCCAGCGCGTCGAGCGCCGGCGCGACGCCGCCCGCCCCCCACGGCGCGATCCGGTCGGCGCGCGTCGTGTCGAGCGTGAGGAGGAGCAGGTTCGGACGCGCGTCGGCCGCGGCGGGCCGCGGCGCGGCGGCGGACTGCGGCGACGCGCGCGACGGCGCCGCCGCCGCCGCGATGGCGACCTGCAGCACCGCGAGCGCGAGGCCCGCGGCGACCGCGACGACCACCGTGACGACCGCGACGATCCGGGTGCGCGTCGAGTTCGGCATCGCGCGCGAAGCTACCATCGCCGCGTCATGCACCCCGCCGCGCTGCCGATCGACGCGCTGTTGAAGGAGGTCGAGTTCCGGACGACGCGCGGGCCGGGACCCGGCGGGCAGCACCGCAACAAGTCCGACACGATGGTACGCCTCACCCATCGCCCCACCGCGATCCACGCGCAGGCCGGCGAGCGGCGCAGCCAGGACCTCAATCGCGTCGAGGCGATCCACCGCCTGCGCGTGAACCTCGCGCTGCGCCATCGCGACGCGCGCGCCGCCGACCCCGCCGCCACCGCCGCCGCCGAGCCGAGCGATCTCTGGCGCTCGCGCCTGAAGGGCAGCCGCCTCGTCGTCGGCGCCGCGCACGAGGACTTCCCCGCGCTGCTGGCCGAGGCGCTCGACCTCCTGGCGAGGCTCCGCGACGACGTGCCGGCGGCGGCACGGACGCTCGGGCTCACCACTTCGCAGTTCGTCCGCTTCCTCGGCAAGGAACCGGCCGCGTTGGCGGAGCTGAACCACCGGCGCACCGCCCACGGGAAGCCGCCGCTGCGGTGAGGCGCGGCGACGAACGAAGGAGGGGCGCGGCGGATCGACGCCACGCCCCTCCCCCGCTCGATCGATCACGACCGGACGGTCGCTCTCAGAAGTCCGCGATCACGTCCATCCAGCTCGGGTCGCCGACGTACGTGCTCGTCGCGGCGTCGAGCAGCGCGACGTAGATCTTGCTGCGGCCTTCCGCGAAGAAGCTCGCCGCCTGGCTGCTGAAGACCGTCTCGGTCGAGTCGGTCAGCGTCATGCTGAAGTTGTGGAAGCCGAAGGTGGTCGACCAGGTGTTGGCCGTGCCGTTGTGGTACCAGAGCGTGCCGTCCGGATCCTGGCGCGCGAGGATCACGCGCACCGTCTGCGACGTCGACGACGCGTGGTAGCGCAGCTTCAGGTCGAACGTCCCGCCCGTCAGCACGCCCGGCGTCATCTGCACCTCGGCGCCCGCGGCGGTCGGGATGCCCATCGGCACGATCAGCGTCTTGATCGACTCCGCCGGCACCTGCACGTGGAAGCTGCTCGACGACGGCGTCATGACGCCCGGCGCGTGGTCGAGCGACGACGTCGTGAGGTAGGTCGTGACGACGCCGCTCGGCGCGGCCGGCAGGTCCATCTGCAGCAGGTAGTTGGTCGACGTCTTGTTCGAGAGGACGATCGCGTACTCCTTGCGGCCGCCCACCGGACGCAGCCACGCCGACACGCCGATGTCGCGCGGACCGGTGCCCAGGATGCGCACCGCGCCGGGCTGGATGTGCGCGGCGTAGTGCTGGAAGACTTGGAAGCGCTTCGGGACGACGTAGCTGCCCGAGCCCGACGTGTCGATCCGCAGGAGCCCCTCGCCGGTCGACGACGGGTTCGACGGGCTGGTCACGTTCCACCAGTAGCAGAAGTAGGACCAGTGGCTGCAGTCGCTGCCGTTGGTGGCGGAGAGGATCCAGTCGGAGACGCCGATCCCGTTCGCGTCGCCGAGGCCAGCCAGGATCCCGTCGTTGGTGTTGCCGAGCTGCGCCACCTCGGTCTCGCCGAACCGCTTGCCGTTCTGCGTCGCGAGGTTGCCGAGCTGCGCCCATTGCGTCGGTCCCGACTTGGTCGGGCCGCCGTACTGGTGGGTGATCACGTCGTCGAGGAAGCCGAGCGCCGCGGGCGACGTCGTGTCGTTCACGATCGCCTGCAACCAGGTCGTCGAGTTCGCGACGTCGCCGCACTCGGGGCCGAGGATCTCGACGTCGAGGTTCAGCGCCGCGAACTTCTGGCCGACGATGCGGACCAGCTTCGCGTACTCGACCGCGCTGGTCGGCGTCGACTCGTGCAGCGTCGACTGGTAGTCGGGCTCGTTCAGGATCGAGATCCCGTCGATGTGGATCGCCGTGGAGATCCCGCTGACCGACGGATTCGCGAGGCCGTAGACGTAGGCCGCGACGAACTCCGCGAACTCGTCGTAGTAGGCCGGGTTGAGCTCGCCGCCGTTGACCAGCGACCCGCCCGACGGCGCATTCTGCTTCATCCAATACGGCGGCGAGCCGCACGACGCCCAGACGTAGCTCATGCCGCGCGCCGTCGCCTCGTCGTACGCCTTCTTCTGCGCCAGGTACCAATGGCCGAACTCGAAGCCGGTGGTCGAGCTGCCGGTCTTGAAGGTCATCGTCGAGGTCGACGAGTCGTCGTTCGACGGCTCGAGCTCGGCCGGGATCGAGAGCCGCAGCCGGTTCGCGCCCGTCTGCAGGTAGGCGAGATCGCGCACCGTCCCCGGCTGCGTGCCGGAGAGCTGGTCGGGCAGCTTCTCGTAATAGACCGACGCCGCGCCGAAGCCTCGCCATGTCTGGAACTGCTGCTCGTCGTCGATGGTGATCGTCTCCGGCTCCCACTGAGGGACGCCTTGCGGCATCAAGCAGACGAGCGACGCGATGAGACTGGCCGTCATGGAAGACTCCCTGGGTTCGCGCAGGCGCGACGAACCGGCCGCGGCGACGGCCGCGACGCGCCCTCGCGCTTCCCGCGTCGCCGTGATTGGTGTCCGCCGCCGCGCGCGCTGCGGCCGTCGCGCGCCGCCGGAACGCCGCGGGCTGTGACGAACGGGGGGCGATCACGGCGAGCCGTCGCTGGTGCGAGCGCCGCGCTCTCTGCAAGCTCCGCACGTCCGTAGCGATCGTTCGAACCGTGGGAGGCCGTGCCATGCCGTTCGCGAAGCTGCTGGTCGCCGCATGGCTCCAGGGCGACGGCGAAGCTCCGCTCGTCGAGCGCGCTCACCCGATCGCGTCCCTCGCGCACCACCACCGCGCCGCACCGCCCGACCTGCAGCTCGTTCCGCTCGATCTCGGGATCGCGCCGCGCGAGCCGGCGGAGCTTCTCCGCTCGAGCTTCGCGTGCATGCAACTCGAGGACGTCGTGACGCTCCTGAAGACCGCCATCGCGCCCGACGGGTGGGCGGAGCAGCGGGATTGGAACGTCGACCTCGACGGGCCGAGCCTTCGCGTCCGCGCACCTGCCGACGTCCAGGAGCAGGTCGCCCGTTTCCTGGCTCGACTCACGAACGACCTCGTGCCGCAGGAGCAGCTCGAGGTCCGACTCCATCGCGATCCGGCCCGAGCGTCGCCGCCGGCTCGTCACGCGAGCGCCGCGCTCCACGACGGCCTGACGACGCGTGGAAAGGTGGGCGAGGAGATCGCAATCGTGCTTTCCGACGGAGCGGCGACTCGCGCGACGACCGGCATCGAGTTCGTCGCCTGCTCGTGGCGGGTCGAAAGGGGTGTCCTCGTCGACTTCGCCGTTCGCGCCGCCGAGCGCGCGAGCGACGAAGCCGCCGCGCCAGCGCCGGTGCCGTCGTTCGACTTCGCTGCCTGCGCGGGAACGGTGCTGCTCGCGCCGGGCGAGAACGCCCTCGTCCCGATCCGGCTCGCCTACGGAGGGGGCGAGATCGCCGTCACGATCGAGCTCGCGGTGCGCATCGACGGCGGCGTTCCCTCGACGCGCTTCGATCCGCTCCTCTGCCGCGACGGCCGCTCGCGCCGCCTCGCGCTGTGGCGCCAGCAACCGGTCTCCCGTCCACGCGTCTGGACTCCCCGGATCACGTACGACCTCTTCGACCCGGGCGCGGGCTGGTTCGCGACCGCCCTGGTCGGCGACGCCACGTTCGGCAAGCCCTGCTGGATCGCCGACGCGAATCCCCTCGAAGCGCTGCTCGATCTCATGCCTGCCTCGGAGCGCGACAGCGGCTGCGCCACGGTCAACATCACCCAGGACGGCGGCGTGATGCTCTTCTCCACCGACGACGTGGTCGAGCGATTCGACCGCGCGCTCGCGGCGCGTTCCGCGATCGACGCGGGTTGGCGGTTGCGCGGCCGGATCGTCGACGGCACGCGCGAGCGCGGCACGTTCGAGCTGCCGCTCGTCGTCGACTCGGGCGGTTCGTGGTGGGCCGGCCGGCAGGGCGAGCAGGTCGACGGCGTCGCGCTGGACTTCGATCTCGACCGCGACGCCGGCGACGCGCTCGTCCTCTCGACCTCCGCCAAGCTCCGCTTCGTCGTCGCGCCCGGCGTCGCCCGAACGCTCTACGTCGACGAGTCGCGCCGCCTGCCGGCGAACGGCGGCGCGCTCGTGCTTGGCGGCGACCTCCGGCTGGAGCTCGACCTCGCGCGCACGGCGCGGTGAGACCGCGCTCTATTCCCCCTCCCCCACGTACCCCAGCGCCTTCAGCACGTTGCGCGAGTCGTCGCCGAGCTCGACCTCGCCGCCGCCTTCGAGGCGGGCGGCGCGCGCGGCGGCGCGGCGCTGGTCGAGCAGTTTCGACAGCGCCTCGACGCGGTCGGGGCGTTGCGCGGCGAGGTCGTGCTGCTCGCGCGGGTCGGTGGCGAGGTCGAAGAGGAGGCGGCGGATCTCGCCGTCGTGCTCGATCTCGATCAGCTTCTCGTCGCCGACGCGGACCATGGCGAGCGGCGGCTCGATCGAGCGCTGCGCGAAGACGACGGGCGCGGCGATCTCGGCGGCGAGCGCGGCGCGGTCGGCGGACGGGGCGAGCAGGAGCGACGAGAGATCGCGGCCGTGGAGCGCGCGCGGCTCGGCGCCGCCGTCTCCGCTCGACGCGACTCCCGCGAGCGTCAGCAGCGTCGGCGCGACGTCGACGAGCTGCACGGGCGCCGCGACGCGGCCGGGCGCGATGCCGGGACCGACGACGATCAGCGGCACGCGCAGCAGCTCGTCGTACAGCGAGTGGCCGTGGCCCATCTGCTCGTGGTCGAAGAACTCCTCGCCGTGGTCGGCGGCGATCACGAGGAAGGAGTCGCGCAGGTAGCCGCGCGCGTCGAGCTCGCGCACGAGGCGGCCGACCTCGCGGTCGACGAATCGCACCTCGGCGTCGTAGAGCCGGGAGATCCCCTCGACGATCCCCTCCTCCTGCTCGGGCCACCGGCCGAACGGGTGCGGCGGGCAGTTGTGGGGGAAACGGCCGCGCTCCGCCATCCGCGCCGGGTCGGGCGAGACGTCGTTGATCAGGTCCTCGGGCGGCGCGTAGGGGCTGTGGGGATCGATGTAGTGGACGTAGAGGAGGCGCGGCGCGTCGGCGCGCGCGGGCAGCGACGCGAGCACGGCGTCGGTGAGGTGGCGCGCGTCGCTGTCGTCGAGGTCGCTGCTCCGGCGACCGACGCCGAGCGTCTCGGTGATCCAGTGGTGGAGGCGGCCCCACGCGGTGAAGCGGTCGAGGCGGCTCAGGCGATGGAGCCAGAACGAGCCGAAGCCCTGGTCGAAGCCGAAGACGGGCGAGACGTTCTCGTTCGTGCTGAAGCAGGAAGTCCGCCAGCCCTCGCGCGCGAACCGTTCGGCCAGCGTGTCGGCGGAGTCGGGGAGGCGCTCGAGCACGTCGTTGGTCGCGTGCGCGTCGGGATAGAGCGACGTGAAGAGCGACGCGATCGAGCCGCGCGTCATCGGCGCCTGCGCGATCGCCCGCTCGAAGAGGAGGCCGCGCGCCGCGAGCGCGTCGAGCTCGGGCGAGGTCTGGCGCGCGTATCCGTAGCAGCCGAGGCGGTCGGCGCGGAGGGTGTCGATCACGACGACGACGACGTTCGGGCGCGGGCGGTCGGCACGGGGAGGCGGCGAGGCGGAGGGCGATGGTGCGGAGGACGCGGGCGATTCGTTCCCGCATCGGTACGCCCGGATCGACGCGAGCGCGGCAGCGATCAGCACGGTCACGCACGCCAGCGAGGTCCGCGGACGACGCGCGACGCCGCGGCCGACGAGGAGGGCGACGAGGAGCGAGCCGAGCGCCACGCCGGCGGTGGCGAGGAGCGAGCGGGGCGAGAGGAAGCCGACGTTGGCGAGCGCGCGCTCGTGGACCCAGTCGCCGGCGACGACGAACGCGAGTGCGGCGGCGGCGAGGGCGATCGCGGTCGGCGCGCCGCGGCGCAGGCGGGTGACGACGGCGAGCGCGAGCGCGCCGAGGAGCGCGCCGGCTCCGGCGTAGCGCGCGGCGACGGCGACGCTGTCGGCGAGCGGCGTCGCGACGGTCGCTTCCATCGCGCGCACCAGCAGCGCGCACTCGACCGCGCCGACCGCGAAGCCGGCGAGCGCGCCGCCGACGGCCGCCGTGAGCAGCTTCCTCGCGCCGCTCATCGCTGCAGCCACCGCGTCGCGTCGCGCCAGCGGTTCGCGAGGAAGAGGCGCGCGTAGCCGCTCCAGTCGCCGCGCTCCCACTCGACGACGCCGCGCATCTTCATCACGCGCGCCGCGTCGGCGCCCGGCCCGCGCCACTGCTGCGAGAAGAAGGTGCGCGGGATCGCGGTCGGCGACGGCTCGACCTCGGGCGCCCACTGCTCGGTGAGGAAGGTCGCGCGGAAGCCCGACTCGCGCAGCGCGACGTCGAGGCCGGCGCGGCTGGCGCCTCCACCGGGCCACGCGAGGAACTCCGGCGCGCGTCCGGTCAGCTCGGCGAGACGCGCGCGGCAGCGCTTCAGGTCGGCCGCGATGCGCGTGCGCTGCGTCGCTTCGTCCTCGCCGGGTCCGCGCTCGCCGAACCAGGTGAGCCGGCCGCCGTCGTTCGCGAGGAGCGCGTGCGACGCCGAGTGGGCCTGGATCTCGAAGACGCCGGCGCGCGCCAGCGCGGCGAGCTCGTCGGGCGAGAGGTAGCCGGCCGCGCGGTCGCGCTCGAGCAGGTCGGACGCCACGAAGAGCGTCGCGACGAAGCCGTGCTTCGCCAGCAGCGGCGCCGCCACTTCGGCGTTGTCGCGCCAGCCGTCGTCGAAGGTCAGCAGCAGCGGCCGCGGCGGCAGCGGCGTGCCCCGCTGCAGATGGTCGACGAGCTGCGCGCAGCGGATCGTCGTGCAGCCGGCGGCCCGCAACGCCGCGAGGCCGCGGTCGAGGACGTCGGCCTCGAGCGAGAGCTCGCCGCGCGGCCCCTCCATCGGTGCGCCGCGCGGTCGCACGCTGTGGAAGACGAGGATCGGCACGCGGCCGAGGCAGAGGCGACGATGCATCACGCGCCTCCCGCCGCGCGCGCCGCGCCGCGTCCCGCGCGAAGCAGCTCGAAGTAGAGCTCCTCGCGCCGCCCATTCTGCACGGCCTGGTCGAAGCGCTGCTCCATGCGGAGGCGCCCCGCCGCGCCGAACTTGCGCCGCAGCGCCGCGTCGCGCGCCAGCGCGATCAGCCGCTCGGCGAGCGCGGCGACGTCGCCTTCGGCGACGAGGCAGCCGGTCGCGCCGTCCTCCACCGCCTCGGGGATGCCGCCGTGGCGCGTCGCGACGACCGGCAGTCCGCACGCGGCCGCCTCGAGGATCGTCGTCGGGACGCCCTCCTTGTCGCCGTCGCGCGGCGTCACGCTCGGATGGAGGAAGAGGTCGTGGCCGCGCAGCAGCTCGGGCAGCCGCGCCGGCTCGACGTAGCCGGCGAAGCGGACGCGGTCGGCGACGCCGAGCGCGCGCGCCTTCGCGACGAGCGCGTCGCGCAGCGGACCGTCGCCGACCAGCAGCAGCTCGGCGTCGACGCCGGCGCCGCGCAGCCGCGCGAAGGCGGCGAGCGCGTCGCCGAGCCCCTTCTTCGCGATGAAGCGACAGACCGAGACGAGGCGCAGCGGCCGGCCGGTCGCGCCGTCGTCGCGCGCCGCCGCGCCCGTCTCCGGCCGGAAGCGCGCGAGGTCGATCCCCCACGGCAGCACGCGCACGCGCGCCGCCGGCGCGCCGAGCGCCTCGACGTCGCGCGCCATGTCGCGCGACGGGACGATCACCGCGTCGAACGTCGCGACCACCGGCCGCAGCAGCGCGCGCCCGTAGCCGAAGAGGCGCCGCGCCGTCTTCACCGCGTCGTAGCCGTAGAAGCTGACGACGCGCGGCACGGCGAGCCGCCGCCACACTGGCGCGAAGAAGGCGGCGTCGCTGCCGAAGTGGGCGTGGAGCAGCGCGACGCCCGCCTCGCGCAGCCGCGCCGCCGTCGCCTCGCCCTCGCGCTCCGTCATCCGACGCAGCCGCCAGGCGAGCCCGGCCCATGCGCGCGCGCCGCCGCCGAGACCTTCCGTCGTCAGCAGCAGCGGCGCGCCCTGCAGCAGCGCGCGCGCGCCGTCGCGCTCGCGGCGCGCGACGACCAGCGGCCGCGTGCGCTTGCTGCCGGCCACCTGGCCGACGATGAAGGTCTCCGACGGCGCGACCCACGTGCGCAGCAGATGGGCGACGCAGGGCGCGCTCACGCCGTTCCCTTCGCCGGCTTGCGCCGCAGCGCGCGCAGCCGCGGCAGCACGACGGTGCGCGCGAGATGGACCGCCGCGCCGCGCGCGCCCGGCCGCCAGACGAGGAGCTGCTCGTGCTCGCGCACCGGACCGCCGTAGCGGTGCAGCAGGTGGGGCCGCTCGAGTTCGCCGCGCGAGGCGTCGAGGCGCGCGATACCCAGCGCCGCGGCACGCTCCGCCATCGCCTGCAACAGCAGCGTGCCCGGCCCGTGCTCCTGCCCCTCCGCGCGATTGGCGAGGTTGTAGGAGAGGAAGGCGCCGTCGTGGAGGAAGCCCAAGTGGTAGGCGTGGAGCGCGCCGCCGATGCGGAGCGTGCCGACGGCCAGCAGTCGCGCGTCCGCCAGCGCGCGGAAGAGCGGGCGGAAGAAGGCGGCCGGCGCGGCGCGCGCGAGGATCCCGGTCGCGCTCCTGCCCTTCCAGCTCTCGCGCTCGACCGCGGCGCACTCGTCGAGCAGCGCGTCGAGACGCGCCGGCTCGGGCCGCTCGAACGCGACGTCGACGCGCCCGAGCTCCGCGAGGCGCTTCGAGCCGCGCGCGAGCTGGCTGCGCAGGTTCGCGGAGGGCGGCCGGCCGCCGTGCGCCGCGACGTCGAAGCAGGGCGCCATCGAGCAGACGCGCCGCTCGACGCGCAGCCGGCGCGCCGCGGCGAGGCGCGCGAAGGTCTCGATCGCGAAGCCGTCGCGCGTCGTCTCGCGCAGGTCGAGCACGGTCCAGCCGCTCCGCTGCGCGAGGAGCCAGTCGAGCAGCTCCTCGACGAACGCCGCGCCCGCCGCGTCGTCGACGCGCGCGACGTCGACGCGGTCGAGCCACGGCGCGCCCGCCACCTCCCACTTCGCGAGGCGCCAGCGGCCGATCGTCCCGCGGCCGCGCTGCAGCGGCAGGCCCGCGACCAGGCGGCCGCGCTCCTCGCGCAGCGCGACGAGCGACTCGCGCCGCTCGGTCGGATGGGCGGCCCACGCGTCGAGCCACTCGGCGCGCGCGAAGAAGGTCGCGGCGGGATTCGCCGCGACCAGCGCGGCCCACTCGTCGCGTCGGCGGCGCAGCAGCTCGGCCAGCGGCACGACGATCACGGCGCGGCCCGCGGCGGCGCCGGCGCCGCGTCGTCCTCGCGCGCGCACGCGCCGACCGCCAGCAGCAGCGCCGAGAGGTACCAGAGGTTCACGTCGGCCAGCGGCGTGTGGACGTTGTAGAGGCTCTTCGCGAACCAGCCGAGCAGGCCGGCGAAGCAGCCGGTCGCGATGGTCCAGAGCGCCGGGTCGCGCAGCGACTTCATCAGCTGCCAGCCGCGCTTCACCACCAGCCACGCCCAGGCGTGGTAGGCGATGCCGCCCCAGATCCCGAGCTCGGCCGTGACCAGCAGCGAGCCGTTGTGGACGCGGTAGAGGACGTTGCGCTTGTCGCCGGAGCCGTCGTTCCACCGCCACGCGCCGTCGGTGTAGGCGCCGATGCCGGTCCCCTCCCACCAGGTGTGGCGGATGACGTTGATCGCGGTCCGGAACTGCTGCCAGCGCGTCTCGGTCGAGCCGTAGTCGGGCGCCAGCAGGCGGTCGCGGAAGTCGGGCCAGAGGAGGAAGAGCGCGACGAAGAGGCCGAGGCCGGAGAGGCACGGCAGGAAGAGGCTCACCACCAGCGGGCGGCCGAGGCGGCGCTGCTGCCAGTGGAAGACCAGCAGCGCGCAGGTCGCCGCGCAGAGCCAGCCGGCGCGCGAGAAGGTGATCAGCAGCCCGAATTGCGTGACGACCGCGGTCGCGATCCAGAAGAGCCGCGGCAGCGCGCGCAGCCCCTGCTGCAGCGACTTCGCCATCGAGATCGGCCCGACGGCGACGAAGTAGAGCGCGAGGTTGTTCGGGTGGCCCATCAGGCCGCCGGCGCGCGCCTCGGCGCCGTCGGGCGTGTCGAACGTCTTCACGCCGGCGCGCTCGCCGAGGAAGTCGAGGCCGAGGCTCGTCTTGAAGACGTACTGGATCGTCGAGATCGCCACCTCGATCCAGCACTGCAGCGCGATCGAGATCACCAGCCACTCCAGCAGCGTGCGCGTCCTCACCCGCTTCGCGAGGTAGGTGAAGAGCAGCACGAAGTGGAGCACGCGCCACCACTCGATGAAGGAGCTCTGGGGGTCGCGCGAGACGCGGATCGACGCGGCGCCGGCGGCGGCGAGGCCGAAGGCCCAGAGCGCGGTCCAGCCCAGCCGCTGCGTCGGCTCGGCGCGGCGCAGCGCGAGCTCGAGCCCCCACGCGAGGTAGAGCAGGTAGGTGAGCAGGTCGGGGATCGAGAGCGCCATCGACGCCGGCCAGGTGTTCACGATCGGGTCGTAGCCGACGACGTGCCACCACTCGACGTCGAGCGTGATCGGCGCGCAGAAGAGCAGCAGCCAGGTCGCGAAGTCGAGGAAGCGGTCGACCAGGTGGAGCCAGACGCTGAGCGCGGCCGCCGTGACCATCGACAGCAGCGCGACCGCCTGCCACTTCATCCCGCCCGTCGTCGACCAGGCGACGCCGCACGCGACCAGGAAGGTCGCCGCGACCAGCAGCACGGCCGGCAGCGGCGAGCCGGGCGAGCGGCGGGCGGCGAGTCGGTCGAGCTCGGTCAGCGGGCGCGCCACGTCGGCTCCTCGCGCGGGCTCGTCAGATCCAGCGATAGAGGAGGCCCGGCACCGGATCGTCGCGGTGGGTCAGCACCGCGCCGGCCAGCATGCGCGCCTCGCGCTGCGCGATCCCGGCCGCGCGCCGCGCCACGTCGAAGTGGACGCGGCCGGCGCCGATCACCAGCACCGTGACGTCGGCGTGGACGAGGAAGCGGGCGCCGTCGCCGCGGCCGCAGAGCGGCTTGCCCGCGACCACGACCAGCGACCGCTCCGCGCGCAAGGTCGCGATCGCGTCGGGCACCGAGTCGAGCGGCGCGTCCGACCAGTCGTGGAGCACGACGCCGCGCGCGCCCGCGACCGGACGCCCGCGCGCCAGCAACGCGGCCGCGTCGGGCGGCGCGCCCTCGCGCCTCCGGCTCGGCACGTGGCCGAGGGCGACGAGCGCGACGTCGAGCCCCTGCTCGCCCGCGACGCGCGCCAGCGCCGCCGCGAAGGCGTCGGCGCCCTCGTGATGCGACGCCGCCGCGACGTGGACCACGCGCAGGTCGGGCAGCTCCGCCTTGCGCCGCCCGAGCGACGCGTGGACGAGGCGCGCCGCGTCGGCCATGTCGGCCGCGCGCCGGCGCGCGCCGTGCCAGAGCCGCGGCCGGCGGACCGACGCCAGCACCGGCACCTCGAGGCGCTTCTCGACGTCGTGGACGGTCGCGACCCGGCCGCCGAGCCACGCGCGCAGCAGCGCCGCCGCGATCGCGCCCGGCACGCCCAGCACGAGGCCCAGCAGCGCCAGGACGAAGGCGTTCGGGAACCACGGCTTCTGCGGCGGCGTCGGCCGCTCCAGCACGCGGACGTTGGCCATGTGGCCGGCGTCCATCTCCTGGTAGAGCCGCTCCTCCTCCGCCTTCTGGCGGTAGAGCTCGAACGACGCCACCAGCCGCGCCTGCTCGTGGGTCAGCGCGTCGTAGACGCCGCGCTTCTGCTCCGCCGCGCGCAGCGCCTCGCGGACGCGCGTCTCCGAATCGGCCAGCACGTCGTGGAGGCGCACCAGCTGCTGGCGGAGGTCGGCCGTCGTGATGACGATCTGCGCGTGGACGCCCTGCGTCTCGCGCGCGCCGTCGCCGTACTGCTGCGCCAGCGTCGCGAGCTGCAGGCGCAGGTCGAGCAGGCGCTGGCGGCTCATCGCGACGGTCGGGTTGTCGCCGACGACCGCGCTGGCGACCTCCTCGCTCCCCTCCGGGATCTGGTCGAGCGCGCGCCGCTTGCTCTCCGTCGTGGTCAGCTCCTGCAGCAGGAGCGTGCGCTGCAGCGTGAGGTCGCCGCCGTCGTTGTCGGCGCGGAACTGCGTCAGCTTCGCGTCGATCGCGTCGAGCGCCGCCTTCTCCCGCGCCGCCTCCTTCTCGAAGAAGGCCAGCGCGGTCGGGTTCGAGTGGATCTTCGTCCGCTGCGCGAGGTAGGCGTCGACGAGGTAGTCGACCGTCTTCCACGCCGCCTCGGCGTTGAAGCTGAGGAACTCCACCTCGATCACGTTGCTCATCGGGAGCTGCTCGGGCTCGATCTTGTCGCCGAGGCCGAGGATCAGGTTCTCGCGCTGCGGCAGGTCGGGCAGCAGGCCGACCTTGCGGCACCAGTCCTGGAAGCGCGTGATGAAGTTGTCGGCCTTCTTCTCCTGCTCGGCCAGCAGGCGGTCGACGACGGCCTCGAGCACCGGCCGGCTGGTGAGGATCGCCACCTCGGAGTTCACCGTCTCGATGGTGGCGGGCACGTTGCCGGTCGGCGCCATCGTGATCGGCACGATCGACTGCGGCAGGAGCTCGCGGCCCGGCTTCACCAGGATCAGCGCGCGGCCGAGGTAGAGCGGCGGGAACCAGTAGCCGATCAGCAGCAGGAAGCCGAAGAAGAGCGCGAAGAAGCCGAGCGCGGTGAAGCGGTACGCGAAGAGGGCGCGCACGACCTGGCGCACCGAGTCGTCGCGGGCGGGTTGGTGGTTGGCGGTTTCGTGCGGCATGGGCGGTGGCGGCTGGCGGCCCCTCGCGGCGCGGCGGTCCGGATCACCCGTCCGGGTCGTCGATCCGGTAGGTGAAGGTCATGTTGAACGGGATGTTGCGGCGGACCCACTGGTCGACCCAGACGTTCACGTCGCCGATGCCGCTGCGCAGCACCAGGATCGTGTCCTGCGGCTGCACGCGCACCTGCGGCAGCGTGTTGCCGTGGTCGAGCGCGGTCGCGAGGTCGTAGAGGACCGCGGTCACCTCGTTGCCGCGCGGCTCCCCGATGAGGAGGACCGAGGCGAGGTCGGCGACGGGCGTGTCGCCGCCCGCCAGCGCGAGCGCGTCGACGAGGGTGAGCTCGCCGGTCAGCGGGTAGCGGCCCGGCTTGTAGACCTCCCCCATCACGGTGAAGTTCTGGCGGGTGAGCAGCTTCGTGCGCACCGACGCGCGCAGCGCCGGCAGCTCGGCGGCGAGCCGCGCGTTGACCAGCTCCTCGACCTGGCGCGGCGAGAGGCCCGCCACCGCCAAGCTGCCGACGATCGGCAGCGAGACGCGGCCGTCGCCCTCGATCGCGACCTGGCGCAGCGTGCCGTCGGGATGGCGCATCAGCATGTCGACGATGCGGTCGAGCGCGACGTCGCCCTGCTCGAGGAAGACGGCGACGATCGGATCGGGGAGCTGCTTCGCCAGCGCCTCCTGCACCGCGACGCGCAGCTCCTCGAGCGTGCGGCCGGCCGCGGGCTGCGAGCCGATGCGGTGGTAGGTGATCGCGCCGTCGGGCGCGACCGTGACCGACGCGCCGAGCTCGGCATGGAGCTGCACGTCGATGCGCACGCGGTCGCCGATCCCGAGGCGGTAGGTCCCCTCCTGGATGCGCGTCCGCGCGAACTCCACCTCGAGCACGTCGCCCACGCCGAGCGGCGACGGCGGCGCCGGCGGCCGCGCCGCGGGCTGCTCGAACGGCTCGTCGAGCGTGGGCCCGCAACAAGACGCGCAGCCGAGCGCCAGCGCCGCGGCGCACGCGAGGCGGATGGAGACGGGAGGCCTCACGGCGGGTGCACGCGTCCTTCGGCGAGTCGACCGCGATCGCCACTCCAGGCGGCCGACGAGGGCGGGAAGTGTAGCCCCGCCCGAGGAATCGCGCTCGGACGCCGCGCCCCCGTCAGCGCGCCCGGCGGCTCAGGAGTTCCGCGTAGAGGGCGAGCGTCTGCGCGCGCGCGGCGGCGATCTCGAAGCGTTGCGCCGAGGCGCGGGCGGCGGCGGCCAGCGACGCGCGGCGCGCCGGATCGTCGAGCAGTTCCTGCAGCGCGGCGGCCAGCGCCGCGACGTCGCCGGCGGGGACGAGGAGTCCGGTGCGACCGTGGTCGACCACCTCCTCGACGCCGGCGACGCGGAACGCGACGACGGGCAGCTCCTGGTCGAGCGCTTCCGCCGCGGCGAGGCCGAGCCCTTCGTAGCGCGTCGCCGTCGCGAAGAGGTCGGCGCACGCGAAGAGCTCGTGGAGGTCGTCGCGCTCGCCGAGGAGGAGCGCGCGCGCGGCGAGGCGCAGCCGCGCGACCTGCGCCGTCAGCGCGGCGCGTTCCGGCCCGTCGCCCGCGATCCAGAGGCGCGTCCGCGGCCGGCGCGCCGCGACGATCGCGAAAGCATCGAGCAACGTACGGAAGTCCTTGTTCTCGACGAGGCGTCCGGCCGCGACGACGACCGCGTCGGCGTCGCCGAGCAGCGCCGCGTGGCGCGCGCGCGCGGCGGCGCGTTCGGTCGCGGTCGGCAGCGGACGCGACTCGAAGCCGGAGCGGATGAGGTGGATCCGCGAAGGATCGACGCCCGGCACCGCCGCGATCGCGCGCGCCACCTCGGCGCCGACCGCGATGAAGGCGTCGGCCCGCCGCCACAGCCGCGCCTGCACGAAGCGGCGCAGCCGCGCGCGCCACTCGCCGGCCGCGCGCTCCTGCGGCAGCAGATGGGGATCGTGGCAGGTGAGGATCACCGGCACGCCCAGCGCGCGGCCGACCCGCAGCCCGAGCCAGTCGGCGTCGGAGAGGTGCGCCTGCAGCAGCGCGACGCCGTGGCGCCGCGCCGCGTCGAGCACCGCGCGCTCGAGCCGGCGCGCGTCGCGCAGCGCCGCGAAGGGCCGCGTGATCGGCGCGCGCTGCAGCCCGATCACCTCGACCGGCACGCGCGCCGCGCGCAGCCGCGCCTCGACCGGCCCGCCGCGGTGCATCGCCACCACCAGCGGCCGCGTCGGCCCCGCCTCCCAGCCGCGCACCAGGCGCGCGACGTGGAGCTCGGCGCCGCCCAGCGCCAGCGTCGGCAGCAGGTGGAGCACGCCATCGCCGGCGGGACGCGTCGGATCGGCCATCGCGGCGGAAGCGTAGCGGCGACGCTTGGTACCGTCCGCGCGCGATGGCATCGCCGCCCCACGCAGGCCCGCCCGTCGGCGTCCTCTTCGTCAACACCGACCTGCGGGTCGGCGGGCAGGAGCGCGTGCTGGTCGAGGTGCTGCGCGGGCTCGACCGCGCGCGCGTGCGGCCGGTGGTCGCCTGCCTCAAGGAGGAAGGCGCGCTCGCGCCGCAGGTGCGCGCGCTCGACGTGCCGCTCCATGCGCGCTTGCTGGCGGGCAAGTGGGACGTGCGCGTGCTGCCGCGCCTCGTCGCGCTGGTGCGGCGCGAGCGGATCGCGGTCGTCGTCACGGTCGGCTGCGGCGACAAGATGTTCTGGGGCCGGCTGGCCGGCTGGCTCGGCGGCGCGAAGGGGCTGGTCTGCGAGATCCACAAGACGCGCGACGCGTCGGGTCGCCGCGTCATCGAGCCGCTCAACCGGCTGCTGGCGCCGATGACCGACCGCTTCGTCGCCGTCGCGCAGGGCGCGGCCGACTACCTCGCGGAGCACGAAGGGGTGGCGCGCGCGAAGATCGCGGTGATCCGCAACGGCGTCGACGTCGACCGCTTCGACGGCGCGGGGCGCGCCGCGATGCGCGCGACGCTCGGCCTCGCCGACGACGAGGTGGCGCTGCTCCACGTCGCGGTGCTGCGGCCGGAGAAGGGGCACGCGGTGGTCCTGCGCGCGCTGCGGCGCGTGGTCGACTCCGCGCCGCGCGTCCGGCTGCTGCTGGTCGGCGACGGGCCGGAGCGCGCGTCGATCGAGCGCGACGTCGCGGCGCTGGGGCTCGGGCGCCACGTCGCGCTCCTCGGCCAGCGGGACGACGTCGAGCGCCTCCTCGCGGCGGGCGACGTCGCGCTCCTCTCGTCGTTCGACCGCGTCGAGACCTTCCCGATGGCGTTGCTCGAGGCGATGGCGAGCGGGCTGCCGGTCGTCGCGACGCGCGTCGGCAGCGTCGCCGAGATGGTCGACGAGGGCGAGAGCGGGCTGCTCGTCCCGCCCGGCGACGACGCCGCGTTCGCCGCCGCGCTCCTGCGGCTTTCCCTCGATGGAATGCTGCGTCGCCGCATGGGCGTCCGGGCGCGCGACCGGGTGCGCGCCGACTTCACGCGGCAGAGGATGGTCGCCGCCCGCGAAACGCTCTATGAAGCGCTCGCATCCCGGCCCTGACCGTCGACGCCGCCAACGATGCTCCGCGAACACCGCCTCTTCATCCGCCGCGTGCTGATCTACCTGCACGTCGCGATCTCGTTCCTCAGCTACTCGTTCTCGGTCGTGCTGCGCCAGCGGATCGTGATCCCCGACCGCGAGTTCCACGTCGACGAGTGGACCCACCTGATTCTCGCGGGCAGCGGCATCACGCTGCTGGCCGCGCTCCACGCGCTGCTGGGCCTCTACCGCAGCAACCGGCTGCAGGGCTTCTTCGCCGAGGCGCGCCGCATCCTGCTGGCCCACGCGATCACGATCGGCGCGCTGCTGGCGGTCGCGGCGGGGCTGCGGCTCGGCCGGACCAACCGCCTCCAGCTCGCGCTCTTCATCAGCCTGAACGCGGCCGCGGTGCTGGCGCTCCAGCTCGTGCTGCGCGCGGTGGCGGCGGCGGCGCGGCGGCGCGGCTTCAACTACCGCCACCTGCTGCTGGTGGTCCACGAGCCGGCCGCGCTCGACCACCTGCTGCGCGAGCTGCGCGAGAAGTCGTGGTGGGGCCTGCGCGTCGCGGGCATCGTCGCGCCGCCGCTCGACGAGGCGGCGACGACGCGGCTGCGCGCGCTCCAGCCGCCCGACTCCGACCTCGTGCCGCTGGCCGACTGCGAGCGCTACCTCGACGGCCACGCGGTCGACGAGCTCTGGATCGAGTCGCTGCCCGGCGATGCGAGCCCCGAGTGGAACCTCGCCCACGCCGCCGCGACGCGCGGCATCTCGGTGCGCTGCGTGCTGCCGCGCGACCTCTTCTTCGGCGCGCGCTGGAGCGTCGAGGACCTCGGCGGCCTGACGACGCTCTCGGCCGCGCGCGTGCCGATCGACGAGTTCGCGCTGGCGCTGAAGCGCGGGCTCGACGTCGTCGTCGCCCTCGTCGCGCTGATCGTCGCGTCGCCGCTGATGGTCGTCGCGGCGGCGCTGGTCGCGGCGAGCGGCGGCTTCCCGATCCTCTTCCGCCAGCAGCGCGTCGGGCAGAACGGGCGGCTCTTCACGCTGCTCAAGTTCCGGACGATGCACCGCGACGCCGAGGCGCGCCTCGCCGAGCTGCGCGCGCGCAACGAGATGGAGGGGCCGGTCTTCAAGATGCGGCGCGACCCGCGCGTGACGCCGGCGGGCCGCTGGTTGCGCCGCCTCTCGATCGACGAGCTGCCGCAGCTCTGGAACGTGCTGCGCGGCGAGATGAGCGTCGTCGGGCCGCGCCCGCCGCTGCCGACCGAGGTCGACGTCTACGAGCCGGGGCAGCGCCGCCGCCTCTCGGTCCGGCCCGGCATCACCGGCCTCTGGCAGGTGAGAGGCCGCAACCAGATCGCGAGCTTCGCCCACTGGGTCGAGCTCGACCTCGAGTACATCGATCGCTGGTCGCTCTGGCTCGACCTCGAGATCCTGCTGCGCACCGTGCCCGCCGTCCTCTTCGCGAAAGGGGCGCGATGAGCGGCGCGGCGCGACCCCGGCGCGCGACGCTCCTGGTGCAGAACCTCCCGGTGCCGCTCGACCGGCGCGTCTGGCTCGAGGCGTGCGCGCTGCGCGACGCGGGGTGGCGCGTCTCGATCGTCGCCCATCGCGGCGCGGGCCAGCGCTGGCACGAGACGCAGGACGGGATCGAGTGCTGCCGCTACCCGCCGCCGCCGCAGGCGCGCCGCGCCGCCGGCTACGCGGTCGAGTTCGCGTGGTGCTGGGCGCTGTCGCTGCTCTGGTGCCTGCGCCTGCTCGTGACGCGCGGCATCGACGTGCTCCACGCCTGCAACCCGCCCGACACCTTCTTCGCGATCGGCTGGCTGCTGCGCCCGTTCGGCGTCCGCTTCCTCTACGACCAGCACGACCTCTGCCCCGAGCTGCTGCGCGCGAAGCGCGGCGCGGCGGCGGATCGCTCCCTCTTCCTGCGGGCGCTCCTATGGCTCGAGCGGCGGACCTATCGCGCCGCGCGCGCCGTGATCGCGCCGAACGGGAGCTACGCGGCGGTCGCGCGCGCGCGCGGCGGCGTGCGCGACGCCGACCTCTTCGTCGTCCGCTCGGCGCCGGCGCGCGACCGCTTCGCGCCGGCGCGGCCCGGCGCGCCGCGCGACGCGCGCTGGCAAGCGGCGCGGCGGCAGCGGATCGGCTGGATCGGCGTGATGGGCAACCAGGACGGCGTCGACCTGCTGCTGCGCGCGGCGGCGCTGCTGATCCACGGCGAGGCGGGCCGCGCGCCGCGGCGCGACCTCGGCCTCGTGCTGATCGGCGACGGCGACGAGCTGCCGGCGCTGCGCGCGCTGGCGGGCGCGCTCGCGATCGCCGACCACGTCGACTTCACCGGGCGGCAGGACGACCTCGCGACCATCGCCGCCGCGCTCTCGTCGTGCGACGTCGGCGCCTGCCCCGATCCGAGGAACGCCTTCAACGACCGCTCCTCGATGAACAAGATCGTCGAGTACATGGCGCTCGGGATGGCGGTCGCGGGGTTCGCGCTGACCGAGAGCGTCGCGACGCTCGCGGGCGGCGGCGTGCTGGCCGAGGACGACGAAGCGCGCGACGACGGCGCGCGCGCGGCGGCGCTGGCCGCGGCGCTGCGCTCGCTGCTCGACGATCCGGCGCGCGCGGCGGAGCTCGGCCGCAGGAACCGGGCGCGCTTCGAGGAGGCGCTCTGCTGGGAGCGGCAGGCGCCGGCGCTCCTCGCCGCCTACGAGCGCGCGGCGCGGAGCGGCGCGTGAAGGCGGCGCAACGGCTCGGCACGCTGGCCGGCCTCTCGATCGGGCTGGTCGAGAGCGCGCTGGTGCTCGGCGGCGCCACCGACACCTTCGAGCGCTGGTACGAGTGGCTGCTGATGCCCTTCGCCGGCGTCGCGCTCTATTCGCTGGGCGGCGCGCTCGCGGGCGCGCTCCTGCAACGGTGGCTCGGCGCGCGGCGCGGCCCGTGGTGGCTGCTCTTCATGGCGGCCGCCGCGTGGCTGGTGAAGTGCCGCTGGATGACGGTCCAGCCCGCGCGCGTCGCGGCGACGGCGGCGATCGGCGCGGCGGCGGTCGCGCTGCTGGCGCTGCTGATGCGGCCGCGCGCGGAGCGCGTCGCGACGGTCGTCGCGCGCCTGCTGTCGACCGCGGCGTTCGTGCTGCTGGTCGGCGGCGCGTTGCGCGTGCAGCGCGGCGACGGCGTCGGCGCCGACTTCGCGTGGGGCGTCGGCGCGGCGATGGCAGCGACCGTCGCGGCGCAACGCGGCGGCGCGCGACGCAAGGAGCTCCTCGGCCATGCGCTGCTGGCCGTCGCCGCGCTGCGGCCGGCCGCGGCGCTGCGCAGCCATCTCGCGCGGCCCGCGGTCGACCGGCCGGTCGATCCCGCGCTCCATGCGCCGGCCGACGCGCCCGACGTCGTGCTGGTCACGTGGGACACGGTGCGTGCCGACACGCTCCCCTGCTTCGGCGGCGCGGGGCTCGACACGCCGGCGCTCGACCGCCTCGTGCGCGAAGGAGCGCTCTTCACCGACTGCCGCGCCGTCGCGCCCTCGACCGCGCCGGCCCACCTCTCGCTGCTGACCGGCCTGATGCCGCCGCGCCACGGGCTGCGCAGCAACGGCGAATCGCCGCCGCCGCTCGCGTCGCCGCGCCTGCCCGAGCTGCTGGCCTCGCACGGCTGGCGCGCGGGCGCCTTCATCTCGACCTTCGTGCTGCGCCGCGAGTACGGCTTCGACCGCGGCTTCCACCGCTTCGACGGCCGCGGCGCGCGCACGCCGCTCGAGAACTACGTCGCGCGCTTCGAGTTCGGCTCGATGCTGCTGCGCAAGTTCGTGCCGGCGAAGGTGCGCGAGACGGGGACCCACACGCCCGGCGACGTCACGCGCGCGCGCGCGGAGGAGTGGTGGCGCGCGAACGCGGCGCCGCGCCTCCTCTGGAGCCACTTCTACGACGCCCACGCCCCCTACACGCCCGAGTCGCCCTTCCGCGAGCGGACGCGCGCGCGCGCCGGCGAGGGGCCGCGCGCGGTCGATCCGACGCAGCAGGAGAACCTCGTCGCGCAGCGCGGCGAGATCGAGCAGCTCGACGCGCGGCTGGGCGAGCTGGTCGCCGCGGTCGAGCGCGGCGATCCCGGACTGCGGCGCACCTGGATCGTCGTGGTGGCCGACCATGGCGAGTGCTTCGGCGAGGGCGGCCACGTCGGCCACCACCGCGTCCTCTACGACGCGACGCAGCAGGTCGCGCTGGTGATCCGCCCGCCGACCGGCGCGACCGGCCTGCCGACCGGGATCCGCATCGACGCGCCGTGCAACCAGGTCGACCTGCTGCCGACGCTCTGCGACGCGCTCGCGCTGCCGGCGCCGGCCGACCTCGACGGCACGAGCCTGCTGCCGGGGTGGCGCGGCGAGGAGTTCGCGGCGCGCGGCTTCTACATGGAGGCGTTCCAGCAGGAGCTCGGCGAGCGGCGACTGCAGGGCTGGTCGGAGCGCGGCTTCGACTTCGTGCGGGCGCTCGACGGGACGCGGCAGCTCTTCGCGCCCGACGCGCCGCTGCCGCTCGACGCGAGCGCGGCGCATCCCGACGTGAGCGCGCGCCTCGAGGCGCGGATGGACGACTGGCTCGCGGCCCATCCGCCGCTGCTCGCCAGCGAGCGCGAGATGACGGCGGAGGAGAAGCGGGCGCTCGAAGCGCTCGGTTACGCCGGCGGCAAGTGAGCCGGCGGCGGCGCGATCGGCGCGGCCGGCTGCACGACGGCGACCGGAGCGGGAGCGGCAGCAGGAACAGGCGACGGCGCTTCGGCGGCAGTCGCGAGACCGGCACAACAGAGCAACGCACCCATGACGTGCAACGCACGCATGTGGCACCTCCAGCGGAACTCGATTCGCTTGCGGAAAGCTGCCGGTGCGACGGCCTGAAGATTCGGGGGGAGCCGTCGCATCCGGCGTCGGACAAGTGGCACAACCGATAGCACGTGATTTCGTTACAGGAAGCGCAGCAGGAACGCGGCCGTCACATCGGCCGTCGCCGACGTCGCGTTCGTCGAGCGTGCGGTCCGGTCAGCGGTTCTCGGGGGGTGGCCGCACCATCGGCCGAGGCAGGAGCGGCAGCGGTCGCGCCACTCCCTCGCCCTCGACGAGGCGCACCCGCGTGCCGGCCGCCACCGTGCCGAACCCCTCGCGCCGGCCGCCCGGCCAGAGCACCTCGAGGGTCGCGCTCGCCGCGTCGCCGAGCCCGAAGTGGAGTTCGTAGGGCTGGCACGAGACGTAGCCGTTGCCGATCGCGAGCGTCTGCGCGCAGCGGGTCGCGCCGAAGGCGGCCGTGACCTGCGCGTTGACCGCCGACCAGTGGCGCGACTTCGCCTCGAGCTGCACCTTCACGAAGCGCCCGGCCGCGCGGTCGACGTCGTTGCGGAAGAGGAGGTGGCGGGTGCGCTGCATCTCGTGGCAGAAGAGGTCGACGTCGCCGTCGTCGTCGAAGTCGGCGGCCAGCAGCGCGCGCCCGTCGCCGGGCGAGTCGGCGCCGCTGACGTCGGAGACGTCGACGAAGCCCGAGCCGGTGTTGAGCCACACCTTGTCGCGCTCGCGGCCGGCGTAGGACCACCCCTCCTTCCACATCAGGTGGAACTGCGACTGGCGGTACTGCTTCGAGTTCACCTGCTGCTTCACGCGCACGCTCGGCTCGGCCTCGGCGTCGACCGTCGACGCGACCATCTGGCGCCACGTGAGGCTCCGGATGTCGCCCCACGTCGTGCGCGAGATGAAGCCGTTCACGCAGGCGAGGTCGAGGCGGCCGTCGTTGTCGAGGTCGGCCGCCTGGCTCGCCCAGCCCCAGCGGCCCTGCGTCGCGCCGTACGCGGCCGGCATGCGCTCGAACCGGTCGCCGCGCCGCAGGAAGAGCGAGTTGCCGCGCGCGACGTCGTCCATGCCGTGGAGCTGCGCGTGGTCGAGCTTCAGGCGCGCGAGGATGCGGTCGCCCTCGACCGCGCACATGTTGGCGACGTAGAGGTCGAGCACGCCGTCGTTGTCGAGGTCGCCGAACGTCACGCTCATGCCGAACCCGACGTCGAGCACTCCCTGCTCCTCCGCCCGGTCGGTGAAGCGCCCCTTGCCGTCGTTCACGTAGAGCTGGTTCGGGCCGTAGTCGTTCGCGACGTAGAGGTCGTCGTCGCCGTCCTGGTCGAAGTCGGCCGCCGCCGCCGCCAGCGTCCACTGCGTCGCGTCGAGGCCGCTCGCCTTCGCGACGTCCTCGAACTTCCGGCCGCCGACGTTGCGCAGCAGGACGTTGTGCGGCGCGTTGTCGGCGTAGGTCCACTTGTTGTTGCGGACGCGCGCGAGGTCGCCGTAGGTCGAGAGGAAGAGGTCGAGCCAGCCGTCTCCGTCGACGTCGAGCACCGCGATCGTCGTGAACCAGCTGCGCAGCTCCCCCACCATCTCCTGCGTGACGTCGACGTAGCGCCAATCGTCGCCGGCGCCGTCGCGCCGCAGCAGGCGGAAGGCGTTGCCGTGCACCGTGCCGTCCTTCTCGTAGATGCTCTCGTCGGCCAGCGCGAGGTCGAGGTCGCGGTCGTTGTCGAAGTCGAGGAAGACGACGCCGGTCGGACTGGCGGCGGCGGTCGCGAGGCCGCGCCGCTCCGCCTGGTCGACGAAGCCGCCGGCCGGATCGGCGACGTAGAGGAAGGCGCGCTCGGCGTCGGGCACGAAGAGGTCGAGCCGGCCGTCGCCGTCGACGTCGGCCGTCGCGGCGCCCTCCCACGCGTAGGAGCGGTTGTCGAAGTCGGGCGCGACGTGGCCGACGCCCGCCTCGGCGCCGGCGAGCGTGAAGAGCGGCGCCGCGCGCTCGAGCGACTCGCAGGCGGTCGGCTCGAGCCGCGCGAGGCGCCACTGCCGCTGCTCGCGGCGCAGCTCGCCGCGGCCGGAGAACGTCGTCGAGCGGCGCTTGCCCGTCGCGTCGTCGCCGAGGACCTCGAAGCGCCACTCGATCGCGCCGGCGATGGGCGGAGCGTTCACGAAGTCGGCGCGCGTCACGTCGAAGCGGACGTGGTCGAGCTGCTTCCAGCCGCGCAGCAGCGATCCGAGCGACGCGAGGAATCCGGCGCGATCGACGGCCGCCGCGCTGGCGACGTCGTGCTCGAGGCGTTGCACGCCGGCCGGCCACGCGACGCGACGCGACTCGGGCGGGAGCGCCAGCGAGCGGCCGCTGAACGCGGGCGACACCACGCCGCCGCGATCGTCGAACTTCCCGCCGCGCAGCTCGTCGCACCAGTCGAGCAGCCGCAGCGACGCCTCGTCGCAGTACGACTCGACGATCTCCATGTCGACGATCGGCTTGCCGCCCGTGACGCCGAGCTCCGCGGCCAGCTCCTCCGCGCTCTTCTTCGAGGGATGGCGCTCGAGCCACCACCACGCGCCGCCCGCCGCGACGGCCAGCGCCGCCGCGGCGAGCGCGAACAGGAGCAGTCGAGGGCGTTGCATCGGCGGCGTATCCTCCGCGCGTTCCGCCTCCGCGGCGCGCACCGTCTCGGGAGCGACGGGCGGAGCACCGTAGCGCAGCGCTGCGGGAAGCGTCAGGGGTCTTCGCGCATGCCACGACATCGCCCTCGCTTCCGCCGATGGCGCGCGCTCGCGCTCCTGCTGGCCGCGGCCTGCAGCGACGAGCCGGGAGGGTCGGCGCGCCACGAGGCGCCCGCCGGTCCGGTCGCCGTCGAGCAGCAGCTCGCGCGCGACCTCGCGGCGGCGCGCTTCGACGACGACGAGCTGCCCGCGGCGCGGGCGCTGCTCGAGCCGCTGGTCGCGGGCGACGGCGCGCGCGGCGAGGACCTCGTGCGAGCGGCGGTCGTCGCGCTCGCGCAACGCGACCACGACGGCGCACGCGCGCTGCTGGAGCGGGCGAAGGCGAAGAGCCCCGACGATCCGCGCCTCTGGTTCAACCTCGCCCGGCTCGCGCGCGCGGAGGAGCGGCTCGACGAGGCGGCGGCCGCGTTGAAGCGGACGCTCGAACTCGCGCCCGACGACCTCTTCTCGCGGCTCGCGCTGGCGATCGACCTCCACGAGCTCGAGCCGGCCGGCGCGGAGGCGGCATTGCGCGCGATCCTCGCGAAAGGGGTCGAGCACGGCGGCAGCGTCTACGTCGCGGCGCTCTACCGGCTGAGCCGGCTGCAGATCGAGGCGGGCCGGATGGAGGAGGCGCAGGCGTCGATGGACGCGTTCCAGCGCTTGCTCGACCAGGGCATCACCTCGCCCGACGCCGTGCAGGTGGAGCGCGGTCGCTTCGGGACGCTGGTGCCGCCGCCGCCGCAGACCGTGGCGAGCGCGGCGCCGCAGCCGCCGACGGCGCCGCTCGTCCCGCCGCGCGCGCTCTTCGAGTGGCCGGGCGCGATCGGCGTGCGGCCGGTCACGGTCGTGGACGACAAGGCGCGCATGACGGGCGTGGGGTCGACGAAGCCGCCACCACCCGCGGTCGGCGATGCGTCGCAGCTCGTCGCGTGGGGAGCGGGCGGGCTCGCCTTCGCGTACCAGTCCGCCGACTGGGGGATCGGCACGTCGGGCGACGCCGCCGTCACGGCCGTCGCCGCGCTCGACCGCGACCAGGACGGCGACTGCGACTTCATCGCCGCGCAAGGACGGCAGCTGCGCGGCTACCGGTGCATGTTCTCCCAATGCAGCGGGATCCTGCCCGACCCGGACGCGGCGTTCGCGCTGCCGGGCGAGGCGCGCGCGATCGTGCCGGTCGATTTCGACCACGACGGCGACCTCGACCTCTTCCTCGCGGGCGACTTCGGCGTGCTGCTGCTGCGCGACGACGGCGCCGCGACCGGCGGCGCGTGGACGGCGGCCGGCGACAGCGGCGTCGCGGTCGACGGCGCCTGCAGCTGGTGCGCGATCGAGGACCTCGACTGCGACCAGGACGTCGACCTGATCGCCGGCTCGGCGACGCGGACGTGGGCGTTCGACAACCTGCGAGCCGGCAAGTTCCGCCGCATCGACGAGTTGCTGCCGGCCGAGTGGGCGGGCGCGACCGCGCCGCTCTTCGCCGACCTCGACATGGACGGGCGGCCCGACGTCGCGCGCGACGGACGGCTCGCCTCGTTCGGAGCCGACTTCCGCTTCCGTCCGTTCGCGACGGGCGGCGGCGCGAGCGGCGCAGCGACCGGCGGCGCCGTCCGCTGGCAGGCGTTCGGCGACGTCGACCTCGACGGCCGCGTCGACGCGATCGGCACGCGCGACGGCGCGCGGACCATCGACTTCGCGCTCGGCTCCGCGACGCCGACGTGGATCGGGCCGCGCGTCGCGGACGAAGCCGGAGGCGCGAGCGGCGCCGACGCGACGGCCGTCGTCGACCTCGACGGCGACGCCGGACCCGACCTGCTGCTCGCCCCGCGCGGCGCGGCAGGCGCGTCGCTGCTGCCGCTGCCGCGCCCGACCCATCGCGCGCTCCGTCTCGCGCTGGTCGGCGTGAAGGACAACCGCCGCGGCGTCGGCGCCGTCGTCGAGCTGCGCGCGCAGGAGCTCTACCGCCGGCTCTTCTGGGACGGCGAGCCGCACCTGCTCGGCCTCGGCGCGCACGACCGCGCCGACTTCATCCGCGTCACGTGGCCCAACGGCGTCGTGCAGACCGTCGTCGATCGCGCGGCGGGCAGCGCCGTCCTGATCGAGCAGAAGGAGGGGCTCGTTGGCTCGTGTCCCTTCCTCTACGCGTGGAACGGCACGCGCTACGAGTACGTGACCGACGTGCTGGGGATCACGCCGCTCGGGCTGCCGATGGCGCCGGGTCTGCTGGTGCCGCCCGACCACGACGAGTACGTGCTGGTCCGCGGCGAGCAGCTCGCGCCGCGCGACGGCTTCGTCGACCTGCAGCTCACCGAGGAGCTGCGCGAGGTGACCTACCTCGACCGGCTGCGCCTCGACGTGGTCGACCATCCGGCCGGCAGCGAGGTCTTCCCGAACGAGCGCTTCACCTTCCCGCCTTTCCCCGAACCGAGGACGCACGTCGTGGTCGCGCCGCGCGGGCCGAAGGCGGCGCGCGACGGCGACGGGCGCGACTGGACGCGCGCGCTCGCGGCGATCGACGGCGAGCTGGCGCTGCCGTTCGCGCCCTACCGGCCGGCCGGAGCGGGCGGCTCGCCGACGTGGGGCGGGCAGTTCCAGGGCCTCGCGCCGCGCCACGTCCTCGAGCTCGAGTTCGACGCGCGCGACGTCGCCGACGCGGCGGCGCTGCGGCTCGTGATGACGGGCTGGTTCTTCTGGACCGACGCGAGCGTCAACGTCGCCGCCGCGCGCACGCCGTCGATCCGGTTCGAGCCGCCGACCTTGCAGGTGCCCGACGGCGCTGGCGGCTGGCGCGACGCCGGACCGCCCATCGGCTTCCCGGCCGGCAAGCAGAAGACGATGGTGGTCGACGTGACGTCGCTCCTGAAGCGGGACGATCCGCGCCTGCGCCTCGTCTCGACGCTGCGCCTCTACTGGGACGCGATCCGCCTCGCGACCGACGACGGCGCGACGCCGCTGCGCACGATCTCGGTCGAACCGGCCAGCGCGCGGCTGTGGGAGCGCGGCTTCTCGGAACCGATCGAGCTCCACGGCGAGCAGAAGCTCGAGTGGTTCGACTGGGAGCGCCTGGCCGAGCCGCGCTGGGCGCAGCATCCCGGCAGCTACACCCGCCTCGGCGAGACGCTGCCGCTCGTGACCGCCATCGACGACCGCTTCGTCGTGATGGGATCCGGCGACGCCCTCCACGTCCGCTTCGCGGCCGCGGGGCTGCCCCCGTTGGCCCCGGGGTGGCGGCGCGATTACCTGCTCTTCCTCGACGGCTGGGCGAAGGACCGCGATCCGAACTCGATCGAGGCGCTGCACGTCGAACCCCTCCCGTTCCACGGGATGATCGGGTACCCCTATCCGGAAGAGCAGTCGTTCCCGGACGACGCGGCGCACCGCCAGTGGCGCCAGGAGTGGTTGACGCGGCCGGCGCGCAGCGCGATCCCGCGACTGGCGCCGCGCGCGCCGTTTTGCTCGCTCGAAACGATCGGAGTTCCGCCGTGATGAGCGTGATGACGCGAACGAGGATCCGGGCAGCGCTGGCCGCGCTGGTGATGGCGGCCGGCTGCAGCCACGCGCTGGCGCGACCCGATCCGATGGCGCCGCAGGCGGGGGGCGACGCGCCGCCGCCGGTGAACCCCGAGGCGCCGCGGCCGCGGCTGGGCAACGGCGTGCCGGCGCCGGGACTGCTGCTCGGCCTCTCGCCCGACGAGATCGCGCGCGTGAAGGCGGCGCCCACCAGCTCGGACCTCGGGCGCCTGCGCGCGATGGTGAGCTACGCCGCGCGCCTCACCGACCCGGTGCTGACGATCGATCCGGGCAAGCACCTGATCGACAGCCGCATGAACAAGGACGTGCCGGCGAACCTCGCGCTCGACCTCGGCTTCCTGATCGAGTGGAACGAGCTGATGGACGCGCTCGGTCTCGCCTACGTGATCACGGGCGACCCGAAGTACGCCGCGCGCGTCGACGACCATCTGCGGCCGTGGATCGACTACTCGCCGCCGATGGGCGTCGGGCTGACGAAGGGCGGCGAGCCGGGCATCTACCACCGCAACTTCTACGGCTGCCTGCGCGCGGCGGACCACTGCCTCGAGGCGCTCACGCCCGACGGACGGCGCGCTGCGGTCCATCTCGCCGTGACGATCCAGGACCGGCTGGAGGATTGGTGGAGCAGGACGGCGTGGGAGCGCGGCAACCATGCGGCGGCGACGGCGCAGACGGGCATCTACGCCGGCATCCTGCTGGTGCGCGCCGCGACGCTCGACCCGACGCTGATCAGCGTGGCGGAGGCGAGGACGCGGCTCGACAAGTTCCTCGACGCGGGCGGGGCGATCGCGCCGGCCGCGCTGGTCGGAGGCCAGAACCGGCTGCCGGGGCTCGTCGGCTTCGGGCCGCAGACGTGCGTCGGGATCCTGACGCCGGAGAGCCTGCACCTCTACGAGGAGCGCTGGAACGCCGATGTCTCGAGTCTCGGCGCGACGATGGACTTCCTCTACAAGGCGCCCAACAACCGCTTCGGCTACCACGCGCTGGTCGCCCACCACGTGATGACCGCGTACTGGGCGCTGGTGCGCAACGACCTCGACCGCAGCGACCTCGCGAAGGCGCACGAGGCGCGCGAGGCGATCGGGCTCCTGCTCGAGTTCAGCCGGCCCTACCTGCAGGACGGGCAGATGCTGCCGGGCGCGAAGGGGCAGCCGCCGGTGCCCGTGACCGACCGCATGACGCGCCAGGTCGTGGCGATGGCGGCGCGCCTCTTCCCCGAGAAGACGTGGCTCGAGAACTGCCGGCGGCGCGGTCCGCCGGTGGGCTTCGCCGAGATCTACACCGAGGTCGCGCTCTTCCAGTGAGCGCCGAGTCGGAGCGTTCGGCGGCCGGCCGCGCCGCGCCGTCGTTCGGCGAGCGGTTGCGGCGGGCGGTGCGCCGGCGCGTCTGGTTCCACGAGCTGCTCTGCCTCGCGCGGCGCGACGTGGCGCTGCCGGTGCCGGCGGGCGGCGAGGAGATCGCGCGGCGCCTCGTGATGCGGCGCGCGACGGCGGCCGACGCGCCGCTGTGGCAGGAGTCGTGGTCCGCGAAGGTCGCGTGGTACCTCGAGCGGTTGGCGGCTGGCCGCGAGTTCTGCTGGCTCGGCCTCGTCGACGGCCGCCTCGCCGTCCACTGCTGGTACCACGTCGGTCCCTATTTCGACCCGGCGCTGCGCCACACCTTCGATCCCGGCGCCGGCGGCGCCTACTTCGGCGAAGGGTGGGTCCATCCCGACTTTCGCGAAGCGGGCCTCGCGACCGCGTTCAACCGCCGCATCTACGGCGAGGTGCTGCCGGCGATGGGCGTGAGCCACGTCCTCTGCTACTACGCCGCCGACAACGTCGCGTCGGTCAAGCTCCAGGCGCGCTTCGGCTTCGTCGAGGTCGGCTGGCTCCACCACTGGCGCGTTCTGGGCCGCCACTTCTTCGCGAAGGCGGCGATGCCGGAAGGGCGCGAGAGGGTGGCGCGCATCGCGGAGTGACCGCGCGCCACCTCCTCGGCCGCCTCACAAGTCGACGTAGGCGAGGTTCGAGGCGACCAGCTTCCCGGTCGGGCTGATCTTGTAGGCGCGGAGGCCGGTCGAGACGCCGAGCGCGGGATTGGGCGCGCTGTCCTGCACGGCATACGCGTAGTTGGCCTGGAAGAAGTCGGTGAGCAGCGGTACGTAGACCGGAGCGCCGTCGAGCTCCTCGATCGTGATCAGGATGAGGTCGCCGGGCGTTCCGCGGTGCGCCTCGAGGTCGATCGTGGCGTCGGGCGCCGGGTAGCGCGGCGAGATCGACAGCGAGAGCTCGGCGAAGTCGTAAATGGCGACGGCGCCTTCGTCCTGGCCGAACTGGTTGGCGAAGCGCGCGCCGAGCACGATGGCGCTGTCGCTCATCGCGACACTCGCGCCGAGCTCGTCGTCGAAGCCGCCGTTCGCGCGGATCAGCAGCTGGTCCTGCACCCACGGCTTGTGGCTGTTGCGGCGGCGGAAGAGCCACGCCGAGCCGGAGATCGTCGGGTTCATCCAGTCGAACGGCTGGCCGATCACGACCGTGTTGCCGTTCACGGCGACGTCGTGGCCGAACTGGAGGTTGTAGGTCGTCGCCGGCGGCTGGAAGCGCTGGTTCAGGGCGAAGGTCGCGCCCGACCGCTCGAAGAGCCAGGCGCCGCCGATGTTCCCGGTCGTCGCGTCGGACTCGGTGGGCGAGCCGACGATCAGCTGGTTCCCGCGCAGCGCGAGCGAGCGGCCGAAGCTCATCGTCGTCGCCGCGACGTTCGGCGTGAGCTCCTGCGTCTGCGTCCAGGTCGTGCCGCTCAGGGTCCAGACGCCGACCGAGCCCGACTGGTGCGCCGACGCCGTCTCGATCGGTGAGCCGACCGCGATCGTCGCGCCGTCGATCGCCACGTCCTCGCCGGCGCGATCGCCGACGGTGCCGTCGGGATCGATCAGCAGCGCCTCCTCGACCCACGAGCTGGACGCCGCCTGGTAGCGGAAGACGAAGGCGGCGCCGGTGCCGGCGTAGCCGACCACTCCGACGACGATCGCGTCGCCGCTGATGGCGACCGATCCGCCGAAGTAGCCGTCGAGCTGGGGCACGCTGCCCTCGAGCTTCTGCTCCTCGTTCCACGTGTACGTCGCCGAGTCGTAGCGGAAGACGTACGCCGCGCCCGCGCGGGGCTGCGTCGCGACGTCGTGGCTGGGCGCGCCGACGACCAACCGGTCGCCGTCGACCGCGACGGCGTAGCCGAAGCCTTCCGCGTCGTGGTAGTCGCCGTCGAGGAGGCTCGCCTCGACGCCCCACGCGCCGCTGGCTGGATCGCGGCGGAAGACGTCGGCGCCGCCCGTCGTCAGGAACCCCAACGTCGGATGCGGCCGATGCGGCGCGCCGACGACCATCACGTCGTCGCCCGCCGCCACCGAGTAGCCGAAGTACTGCGCGAAGCTCGGGAGGGCGGGCTTGAGCGTCTGCTGCGGAGTCGACTGCGCGCCGGCGGAGGCGGCCGAGAGCGCAAGCAGGGCGGCGGCGTACGTGGCGGTCGCGAGCTTCGCGGTCGGGAGGCGGCGGTGAACCGTGCGCATCGGAGGTCGCTCCAGGGGTGATCTCGAACCGCCGTTGCCCGCGAGCCGCAGCACGAGGGTCGGCAGGGGTCGAAGCCGGAAAACGGGCGGGGCGTTACACGCCGCGTGGAACTTCCGCCGGAATCCCGACCGACACCTCGGTCGCGCCGGGGCACCACTCCGGCCGAGTAGGCTGGCCCGCGATCGGCAGGCGCCGAAGCGCACGCGCCGCCGCCGAAGCGAGGGACGCGATGAGCTGGCCCGAACCGGTCACGTTGCGCGGCGCGGTGGCGTCGCTGGTCCCGCTGGCCGCGAGCCATCGCGACGCGCTGGCCGACGCGACGCGCGACGGCGAGCTCTGGAAGCTGTGGTACACCTCCGTGCCGAGCCCCGACGAGATGGCGGCCGAGATCGCGCGCCGCCTCGCGCTGCAGGCGGCCGGGACGATGACGCCGTTCACGGTGCTCGACGCGGCGGGCGTGCCCGTCGGCATGACGACCTACATGAACGTCGACGCGAAGAACCGCCGCGTCGAGATCGGCAGCACCTGGTACGCGAAGCGGGTGCAGCGCACCGGCCTCAACACCGAGTGCAAGGGACTCCTGCTGCGCCACGCCTTCGAATCGCTCGCCTGCATCGCCGTCGAGTTCCGGACCCACCGCCTGAACACGCAGAGCCGCCGCGCCATCGAACGCCTCGGCGCGCAGCTGGACGGGATCCTCCGCGCCCACCAGGTCGCCAAGGACGGGACGATCCGCGACACGGCGGTCTACAGCATCACGGCGCCGGAGTGGCCGGCGGTGCGATCGCACCTGAAGGGGCTGATGGAGCGGCGGGCGTGAGCGAGGCGGACGCTCCAGCGGCGCCGACGCGCGGATGGTCGGCCGGCGATTGGCGGGGGCTGCTGGTGCTGGCCGGCGTCGTCGGGCTGTCGTGGGCGGGCGCGGCGATCGCCACCTCCAGCGGCGCCGGACTCGACGGGCTGACGTGGATGCCGCTGCTCCGACCGACCGCGTATCGCCTGGCCGTGGCGACCGTCGCTCTCGTCATCGTCGTGCAACTCGTCCGCCACTGGCGCGCGCCCGACCCGCGCGGCGACGTGGAGACGATCTCGTTTCCGACGGTCCGCGCGATGGCGATCGGGGCGGCGGTCCTCGCCATGGCGGCGGCGGGTGACTGGATGCACGAGCGCGCGGCCGGACGGAGGGCCGAACGCTTCGCCGAGGAGCGGAGCGCGGCGCTCGACGCGGGCGAGCAGCCGTCGCAACTCACGCTCGTCGACGGATTCGACGGACGCGGGTGGCGGGCGTGGCGCCGCGACGTCGGCGCGCAGGACGACTGGCGTTGGCATCGTCGGCGCGAGGCCGTGTGGGTCGAGTCGCGGGAGGGTCGCGCGTTCGAGGAAAAGGACGTCTGGGCGAGGACCTGGCGCCGCGAGTTCGTCTCGCTCGGGCGCGAGACGCACGAGGGTCGCTGGTTCCTGCTGACGACGACGTGGTGCGGCGACCCGCCCTCCTGGCCGGCCGGAGTGCCGCGATGAGCGACGCTACGCCGCCTCGCACGCCGCGCCGGGACGCCGCCGGGCCGCTCGCCTACGGCGGCGGCGGCGCGCTCCTCTTCCTGGCCGGCGCGTTCGGGGCGACGTTCCTGCTGATCACCGCGTTCGTCGATGCGTGGTTCAGCAAGACCATCGCGCTGCTGGTGGCGACGGTCGCGCTCTTCACCTTCGCGCTCTGGGCCTGCGCCGTCGACCAGTTCGCGCCGGAGCGCTGGACGCCGAAGCTGCGTCGCGCGCGCCTCGTGCTGCTGGTGCTGGTCGCGCTGGTCTTCGTCTTCTCCCGCTACGACGGGACGATCGACACGCACGACCTGATGGTCACGCCGCTCGTGATCATGTTCGGCTTCCTGCTGCCGCACCCGCCGCTCCCCACGGCGAGGCGCAAGCGACGTGACGAACGTCCCGCCGCCGGCGTCTCGCCGCTGCTGCTGGCGACGGCGTTCGTCGCGGCGACCGGCGGCGAAGCGCACGCGCAGGAGCCGGCGCAGGAGCGCGCGTCGGAACCGGCGCGCCTGTCGCAGGTCCACGAGGATCGCGACTACTGCTTCCGCATCACCGCTCCCGATCGGACGTGGCGGCTGCTTGACGAGGCGGCGGCTCGGAAGCTGGCCGACGATGCCGTGGCGGGGATGACCGACCTTCGCGGGACCTTCTGGGTCGTCAAGGTCCTCCCGCTCGGCGCCGAGACGCTGGACGACGTCACCGCCACCGCGCGGGCCACCCTCGAAAGCGTTCTCGAAGAGGCGGCGCTCGGCGCGGTCGACCCCTCCCCCTTCGGCGAGCTGCCCGCTCGCCGATGGGAGACGACGGGGTCGAGTGGCGGACTCGCGACCCGCTTCCGCCACCTCCACGTCGCGCGCGGCGGCTTCTGCTACCAGCTGTTCGGCTGGCAAGCGGCGGCGGCAGCGCAGATCCACAAACACCCGGCCGACCTCGACGCGCTCGCTCACCACTTCGAGATGACCGAGGGCGAGCCGCGGGTGCGCACGTACACAGCGCCGCCGTTCGAAGCTCGCGGCGTCGGATGGCGCGTCGAGGCGGGCGTCTATCGCGACGCGGTGCGCGGAATCGAGATCCGCCCCGCCGACGGTTGGCGGCTGCTGGTCGGCGACGCGCTCGCGGCGATCGACGACGCGGCGTTCGTCGGGCTCGAGGCGGAGGGCGCCATCGAGCTGGCGCTCTATGACGACCCGGTCCCTGGCGCCGTGGCCGCCGAGCGCGAGGCGGCGATGCGGGCCGACTACGAGCAGATCTACGGCGCTCCGCTCGCCGGCGAGCCGATCGCGGCCTCGATCGCCGGCCTCGATTTCGCGATACGCGCGTGGGGACCGAGCGAGGCGCGAGACCTTCGCTCGCACCACGGCGTCCGAGTCGCGGGCGGCCGCGCGCTGCAGGTCGTCGTGTGGTACGCCGGTGCGATGGCCGATCGGGCGAGCGCGCTGCTGCCGGCCGCCTTCGCCTCGATCACGGCGATGGAGCCGGCGGCTCGGGCCGCGCTGGCGGCGGCGCTCGTCGTCGACGGCGATCCCGAGTCGGCGATCGGCCGCGACTTCTCGCTGCGCCGAGGCGTCTACCGCGACTTCGCGCGCGGCTTCACCTGGACCAAGCCGGCCGGCTGGTGGGAACTCGACCTCACTGCCGAGGAGGACGACGACGCGATCCTTCGCTTCCGGGAGCTGGCGACCGGTCTGACCGGGATGGTGCAAAAGTGGGAGGCGGGCGAGGCAACTCTCGAGGAGTTCCACCGCTCGCTGGTCGAGCGGCTCGAGCCGATGGACCCGATTCCACCGCCGACGCCGGTCGATCTCGACGGCGTCGCCGCGCTCGCCACCGAGCTGCGGCCGGGCTACCTCGACGAGCCGCATCGCTGGACCGTCGTGACGGCCAAGCGCGACGGCATCGCTTACGAGCTGGCGATCCGTGCCCCGGAGGCGCTCTACGACGCCGCACGCGCGCAGGTCGTCGCGGCGACGACGGCGCTGCGGCTGCCGGCGCGCCTGGTGGCGGGCGAGTGGGTCGAGGGCTCCTACGTCGACTGCCGCCTCGGCTTCCGCTTCGATCCGCCCGGCCCGGAGAAATGGCGAGGGCGAGTCGCGACGCCGACCGCGTTGGAGCCGATCGCGAGCATGACCCACTTCCAGCGCGACGGCGTCTTCGTCTACGTCGGCGCCGTGGAGTCGATCGACGACGACTTCGACGACGGGCTGTTGCGCGATCTTGTCCTGCAGAGCCTGGCGAGGCCGCTCCCGATGGGTGAACGCGAGCCGGTCGAATCGGCGGCGACGTTGGGAGGCTGGCCAGCGACGAAGCTGGCCTTCGGCAACGGGCGGCGCATCTCCGGGTGGTTCGCCCACCGCGGCCGGAGCTTCCGCTACGTGTTCGTCTCGACGGCGCGCGACGAGGAGCTCGACCGCTACGCCGCCTGCTTCCGCTCGCTCGACGACTGAGCGGCCACCCGCTCACTCCCCCGCGTAGCCGAGCCGTTCGAGCAGGCTCTTCGTCGCGGGATCGAGCGCGGCGTCGCGCGACGCCGCGCGACCGGCGGCGGTCGACTCGGCGAACGCCTTCAGCGCGCGCACGGTCGCGGCGACGGTCTCGGCCTCGCGCGGGTCGGCGGAGAGGTCGCGCTGTTCGAGCGGGTCGGCGCGCGGGTCGAAGACGAGGACGCGCTCCTCCGCGCCTTCGCGCGCGACGATGAGCGTGCGCTCGCCGTCGCGCGTCGCGAGGGCGCGGCTGCCTCCCCACTCGACGGAGGCGAAGGCGGGACGCGCGGGCGCGGGGTCGGCGTCGCGCTCGCGCAACAGCGGCAGGAGCGACTCGCCGTCGAGGCGCGGCGCATCGACGGCGGGCGCGAGGTCGAGCAGCTCCTGCAGCGTCGGCACGACGTCGATCAGTCGCACCTGCGTCGCGACGCGGCGCCCGGCCGGCAGGCGGTCGGGCGCGCGCACGATCAGCGGCACGTGGAGCAGCTCGCGATGGAGCGAGTGGCCGTGGCCGAAGCCGCCGTGGTCGAAGAACTCCTCGCCGTGGTCCGCGGTCACGACGACGATCGTCTCGTCGAGGAGCCCGCGCGCCGCGAGCGCGTCGAGCAGCGCCCCCACCTCGGCGTCGACGTCGTGGACGCAGGCGTCGTAGCTGTCGGTCAGCGCGGCGAGCTCGGCCGGCGGCAGCGGCTCGGCGCGCGCGAACGGCAGGAAGAGGTGGCGCGCCGCGGACGGCAGGTCGGCCGACTCGCGCGCAGCGGGGAAGAGGCGGTGCGCGGCGCGCGGGCGGTAGGGCGCGTGCGTCTCCATCAGCTGGAGGTGCGCGAACCAGCGCCCGCCGGCGTCGACGAAGCGCAGCACTTCACCGCAGAGCTCCGCGGCGCGCGGGTCGTGGCGTTGGCCGGTCAGATCGAAGGGCGCCGAGACGAGCGACTCGTAGGCGCGCCACGGCGCTTCCGGCAGCGAGAGCGCCTCGACCCAGAGGTCGCGCAGCCGGGCCAGCACGTGGAAGGCGGCGAGCGGCGCGGCGGGGCTGACGAGCGGGCCGACGTAACGGTCGATCCCCTGCGCGAAGCCGAAGGTCGGCGCGACGAAGGCGTTCGCCGAGAAGAGGCCGGTGCGATAGCCGGCGGCGCGGAGCTGCTCGGCCAGCGGGAGCTCGTCGGCCGGGAGCGGGGCGCCGAAGGGCTCGACGCCGAGGCGCGTCGGGACGCGTCCGGTGAGCAGGCTCGCGACCGAGGGTTTCGTGTGCGGCGCCTGGGAGAGGCAGTGCTCGAACAAGACCCCCTGCGCCGCGAGCGCGTCGAGGCGCGGCGAGGTCGGGCGCGCGTGGCCGTAGCAGCCGAGCCGGTCGGCGCGCAGCGTGTCGACCACGACGAGGAGCAGGTTCGGTCGATCGGCCAGGGCGACCTCGCGCGGCCGCGGCGGATCGGTCGGACTCGACGCGGCGAGCGGCACGACCGCGGCGATCGCGACCAGCAGCGCCGCCGCGCCCGCGAAGCGGCGCCCGGCCGGCGTCGACGCGGCGGCGGCGAGGCGCGCGCACGGCCGCCGCAGCGCCCGCGCGAGGAGGGGCGCCGCGACCAGCAGCAGCGCGCCGTTCGCCGCGAGGCTCGGCGGCGCAAGGGCGTCGGCGAGGAGGCGGCGGTTGAGCGGCCAGGCGACCGCCGCGACGACCGCCAGCGCCAGCGCGGCGGCGAAGTGCCAGGCGAGCGGGTCGCCCGCGCCGGGCGGCGCGAGGGGCCGACGGCTCCGCGCGATGGCTGCAAGCAGCCGGCGCAGCGCCACCAGCGCGATCGCGACCGCCACGCCGAGGACGCCGTAGAGCAGCGCTGCCGCGGTCACGAGGCGCGCGCCGCCGATCGGGACCGCGCCGCGCGCGACGAGCCACGCGGCCTCCGCCATCCCGCCCGCGGCCGCGGCGCCCGCGATCCAGGCGACGGCGAGCGTCAGCTCGCGGAGGAGCGACGGCGGACGCGGCGCTCCGCTCACGACGCGGCGCGACGGGCGGCGCGGCCCGCCGCGATCGTGGCCGGGCCGGCCCACGTGAGCAGCGTGCTCGCCCAGGCCATCCCGCCGCCGAGCGCGAAGAGGAGGAGGCGGTCGCCGTCGGCGAAGCGGCCGGCGCGACCCGCCTCGTCGAGGGCGATCGGGACGCTGGCGCTCGACGTGTTGCCGGCGTGCTCCAGCGAGAGGACGTAGCGGGCGAAGTCGAGTCCGGCCCGCTGCGCCGCGTCGCGCAGGATGTTGAGGCTGGCGTGGTGCGGGACGACCCAGCGCACGTCGGCGAGGGGGACCTTCGCCCGGGCGGCCGCCTCGCGCAGGCAGTCGACCGAGCGGGTCACGGCGAAGTCGTAGACCTCGTGGAACTCGCTGACCAGGAAGTGCTCCCCCGCCGCAAGGCGCTCCGGGGTCAGCGGGCGCGCCGAGCCGCCGGCCGGGACGCGCAGCGCGTGGCCGCTGCGGCCGTCGGAACCGGCGTAGAACGACTGGAAGCCGTAGCGCGGGTCGACCGGGAGCGCCTCGACGACCACGGCACCGGCGCCGTCGGCGAAGAGGCTCGCCATGCGGAAGTCGCCGAGGTCGAGGAGGTGGGTCATCTTCTCGGCCGAGACGACCAGCGCGCGGCGGTGGCCGTGGCGCGCCATGAGGGCGTCGGCCACGAGGAGCGCGTTGACGAAGCCGGGGCAGGCGTCCTGGAGCTGGTGGAAGGGGGCGCTGCTGTCGAGGCCCGCCTGGACCTTGCTGACCGAGTGCGGCGCGATGTGGTCGCTGGTCGCGGTCGACATCACGATCAGGTCGAGGTCGCGACCGGCGAGACCCGCCGACTCGAGGGCGCGGCGCGACGCGTGGAGCGCCATGTCGCCGCTGCTCTCCCCCTCGGCGGCCCAGCGCCGCGTGGCGACGCCGTAGTGGCGGCGGATCCACGCGTCGAGGTCGCAGCCGGCGCGGCGCGCGTCGAAGTTGCGGACCTGCGCGACGAGGTCGCGGTTCGTGACGACCCGGGCGGGGAGGTAGCTGCCAGTGCCGGTCACGAGGAGAGGCAAGCGGGAGTTCCGATCAGCCGCGGACGCGGCAGGACGCGCGCGCGATCAGGAGCGCTCCGCCTCTTCCTGCTTCTCCTCCTTGTGGAGGGTGAAGTCGAACTGGGTGTTGTTGGCGCTGAAGCGGAGGAAGCCGGTCTTGCACTCGGGGCAGGGCCAGTCCAGGAGCGCCGACATGTTCGGGTTGTAGTGGGTCAGCAGATTGTTGTTCTGGTTGACGTAGCACTCGAACAAGCACTCGCGGTTGTCGCACGAGAACTTGAGCAGCGGCAGGTTGGTGTTCTTCAAAAGCGGGGTCTCCCCACGACCAAAGCGCGCCAGCGCAACGAGTTGCGCGAGCGGAGGTGGCCTCCCTCTTCCCTTCGGCCACCCGACATCGAAACGGCGTTGCGGAAAACGAACTCCAGCGCCTGCTGCAGTCGTACGAACCGGGGGAACCGTAAGGGCCCCCCCAAAACGTGTCAATCGGCGTTCCGTTCCGGTGCGCCTTCCGAGCGGCAACGGACGACGCGCGACTCCCTACGGCGACCGACCGGCCGCGGTTGGGTGGCTCCGGGCGGACTCCCAGGGGTGACCGACGGCCGTTCTCAGCCGTCCTTGTGGACCAGCGCCCGATCGTGCTCGATCGCGTCGAGCACCTTCTGGGTCACGTCACCGGTGGGGTATTTCCCGGTGAAGCAGGCATTGCAGAACTGCTTGAGATCGGCATTGCCCTCGCGCACCGACGTCTCGAGGTCGGGCAGGTCCTGGTAGATGACGCCGTCGGCGCCGATCTCGCGGGCGATCTGCACGTCGGTCTTGTCGCGCGCGATGAACTCGTTCTTGGTCGACATGTCGATGCCGTACACGCACGGGTGCAGCAGCGGCGGCGAGCAGCTGGCGAAGTAGACCTTGCGCGCGCCCGCCTCGCGCGCCATCTGCACGATCTCCTTGCTGGTGTTCCCGCGCACGATCGAGTCGTCGACGATCAGGACGTCCTTGTCCTTGAACTCGAGCTGGATGGCGTTGAGCTTGTGCCTGATCGACCGGCGGCGCACCTTGTTGCCCGGCATGATGAACGTGCGCCCGATGTAGCGATTCTTGACGAAGCCCTCGCGGTACTTCACGCCGAGCTTCTGCGCCATCGCCAGCGCCGCGTCGCGCGCCGACTCGGGCACCGGCATCACGACGTCGACCTCGATGCCGGTCTTCTTCCACTTCTCGGCGAGGTGCTCGCCCATGCGCAGCCGCGACTTGTAGACGCTCACCTTGTCGAGGAAGGAGTCGGGGCGGGCGAAGTAGACCCACTCGAAGAGGCAGGGGTGGTGCGGGTCGGCGCGCACCTGGCGGCGCGTGACCGTCCCGTCGTTGCGGATGACGATCGCCTCGCCCGCCTTGAGGCTCGACGTGTGGTGGTAGTCGAGGAGGTCGAGCAGGACCGACTCGGAGGCGACGCAGAAGCTCTTCTTGCCGTCGACCTCGACGCGCTCGCCGACGATGATCGGCTTGATGCCCTTCGGGTCGCGGAAGGCGAAGAGGCCGAAGCCCGAGATCATCCCGACGACCGAGTAGGCGCCGTGGCACCGCTCGAAGACGGCGTTCACCGCCTTGAAGACGGCGTCCTCGGTCGGCTTCGCGACGCCCGTCTGCGCCAGCGCGTGGGCGAAGACCTGCAGGATCGCCTCGACGTCGCAGTTGCTGTCGACGAGGTAGTGGTCGCGCTCGGTGAGCTCCTTCTTCAGCTCGAAGAAGTTGGTCAGGTTGCCGTTGTGCGCCATCGCGATGCCGAACGGCGACTTCACCAGGAACGGCTGGGTGTCGTCGACGCTGCCGCCGCCGACCGTCGGGTAGCGGACGTGGCCGATGCCGAGGCTGCCGCGGAGCTTCTGCAGCGTCTCCTCGCGGAAGACCTCGCGCACGAGGCCCATGCCGCGCCGCATGTGGAAGCGGCCGTTGTACGTGCAGGCGCCCGCCGCGTCCTGGCCACGGTGCTGGATCGAGACCAGCCCGTCGACGATCTCGGCGGCGATGTCACGCTGCTTGGGACCGAGGATCCCGATGAATCCGCACATGGAGCCGCACCTCGCCGCGCCTCTCGGCGCGCTGCCGTCCGATAGCGGGAGATCGATCGCACCGCCGACCGCACCCGCCCGCGCCCGCTGACCGGCACGGCACTATACGGCTGCCGCGAGCCGCGTCTCGCCGCGCGTTGCCCCGGGGTTGTCCACGTCGCGCGGCCGCGCCGGCTACGCTCCCGCGCCGTGTACTTCACCGACCGCCAACTGAAGCTCCTCGCGTGGCTCCACGAGCGGATCGAGGCCGACGGCAAGGCGCCGCTGCTGAAGGAGATCGCGCAGGAGTTCGGCTGCTCGAAGGTGACCGCGCTCCAGCACCTGCGCGCGCTGGAGAAGAAGGGGACGCTCACGCGGCGCAAGCACCAGCGCCGCTCGATCGAGCTCCATTGGGCGCCGCCGCCCGCCAAGCGCGACACGAAGCTGCCGATCACCGGGCGCCTCTCCGCGGGCGGCAAGCTCGACTACGGCCAGCGCGCCCCCGAGTTCGACCCGCGGGAGCTGATCCCGGTCGAGCGCCACGGCCACGTCGTCCGCGTCGTCGGCCCCCACCTCGCCGCCGACGGCTTCCACGACGGCGCGCTCCTCGTCATCGAGCCGCGCAGCACGCCGCGCGTCGGCGAGCTGGTCCTCGCCACGCTGCAGGACGGGCGCGCCGTCATCCGCCGCTGGGAGAAGAGCGCCGTCGACGACGCCCTCGTCCCGATCCGCGGCCGCGAGGCGGCCGACCGCAGCGACGTGATCCCGGCGCGCCGCGCGCGGATCCTCGGGATCGTGAAGGCGCAGGTGGTGCGCTACGAGGAGTGAGGTCCGGGGCGCGAGGAGCCGCCGCGCGCGCCGCCCTACAGGAACTCGACCTCGCTCTCCTTGAGCGACCGCTCGCAGAAGTGGCAGCGGAGCTTGAGCGGCTCCTTGCCGACGACGTGGAAGCGGCCGGTCACGCGCGGATCCTGCGTGACGCACGCGGGGTTGACGCAGCGGATCAGCCCCTCGACCTGGTCGGGCAACGTCGGGCGGAACTTCTTCACGACGACGAAGTCGCGGATCACGCTGAAGGTCGCCTGCGGCGAGAGGAGCGCGACCTTGTTCATCTCCGCCTCGGTCAGCTCGCGCCCCTCGATCTTGAGGATGTCCTTCTTGCCGAGCTTGCTCGAGTCGAGGTTGGCGCCGATGAGGACCGTCGCGTCGGCGGCGACGCCGAGGATCTTCATCGCCTTGAACGCGGTCGACGGGCCGAGGTGATCGATCACCGTGCCCGAGCGCAGCGCGCTCACCTGCATCTTCGCGTTGGCCGGCTTCACGTCGGCGGCTCCGTCGTCCCCTGCTCCTGCCCGCTCCCTCTTCGGCGCGATGCCCCGCCCCATCTCAAGCCGCTCCCAGGCAGAGGGCCAGCAGCGCCTGCCGCACGACCACGCCGTTGTGCGCCTGGTCGAACCACGCGGCGCCGGGATGGCGGTCGAGCGCGGGGTGGACCTCGTTCACGCGCGGCAGCGGATGCATCAGCGTCAGCTTCTGGCCGAAGCGCGCGACGTTGTCGGGCGCGACCTGGTAGGCGTTGCGCACCCGCTCGTACTCGATGGCGTCGACGAAGCGCTCCTTCTGGATGCGCGTGAGATAGAGGACCTCGACGTCGTCGGGCACCGCGGCGAGGTCCTCGACGACATGGTGCTCGGTGCCGGCCTCGCGCAGGTCGTCGAGGAAGTCGTCGGGCAGCCGCAGCGCGCTCGGCGAGACGAGCCAGAGCTTCGCGCCGAAGTGCGACAGCGTGCGGATCAGCGAGTGGACGGTGCGGCCGTACTTGAGGTCGCCGACGAACGCGACCTTGAGCTCCTCGATGCGGCCGGTGCGCTGCTGGAGCGTGTAGAGGTCGAGCAGCGTCTGCGTCGGGTGCTGGTTGCTGCCGTCGCCGCCGTTGATGACCGGCAGGCCGGTCGCCTCGGCCGCGAGGCGCGCGGAGCCCTCGGCCGGATGGCGGATCACGATGATGTCACAGTAGCCCTCGGCCACGCGGATCGTGTCCCAGAGCGACTCGCCCTTGCTGATCGAGGTCGAGACCGAGTCGGAGAAGCCGATCGTCGCGCCGCCGAGGCGCTTCATCGCGGAGTCGAACGAGAGGCGCGTGCGCGTGGAGGGCTCGAAGAAGAGGTTGGCCAGCACCTTGCCCTGCAGCAGCGGCTTCGAGCTCTTCGCGAAGCCGCGGCAGCGGTCGAGGATCGCGCGGACCTCCTCCGGCCCGAAATCGCGCATCGAGATCACGTCGCGGCCGAGCAGGGGGTTCTTCTTCATGTCGCGCGTCGGCTCCGCCAGGGCCCGCGTGCGCTGCGGTTTCGCGGCGCGGGAGCTTAGCGCGACGCGGGCGCGGGCGGCGGCGCGGCCGGGGCGAAGCGCGAGAGGAGCCAGCCGACCGCCATCACGGCCACGAAGCCGACCAGGTTGAACCACATGAACTCGATCTTCACCGGCTCCGCGATGCCGAGCCAGCGCGTCTGGAGCTCGGGCTCCACGGAGAGCTGGCGGACCAGCAGCACGGTCGCGATGCCGCTCGCCAGCGAGATCGCGCCGACGGCGCCGCGCGCGCGCGGGACGAGGCGGCCGAGGATGAAGACGCCGAAGAGGCTGCCGTAGACGACCGAGCCGATCTTGTTCACCTGCTCGATGATCGGGACGCCGCCCATCCAGAAGGCCGAGATCGTGGCGAGCACGCCCCAGACGACCGTCGCAATCCGCGTCGCGCGGACCGTCGCGGCCGGCGCCGACGGACCGCCGCGCAGCAGCCACCAGACGTCGACGACCGACGAGGTCGCGAGCGAGTTGATCGGCGAGACCAGGCTCGACATCGCGGCGGCGAAGATCGCGGCCAGCACGAGGCCGGCGACGCCGACCGGCACCTCGGTCTTCAGGAAGTGGGTGAAGACGTAGTCGGAGTCGTTGTCGACGCCCTCCTTCTCCAGCCCCTCGCTGACCAGCAGCGCCATGCCCTCCTTGCGCACCGCGGCAAGCCCGGCCTCCGCGCCGCGCAGCCGCACCACCGGCACGTCGAGCGCGTGGTCGCCCGACTGCGCGCCCTCGCGTCGCAGCCGCAGGAACTCGGCGGCCGCGCTCTTCCGCTCGCCTTCGAGCGCGTCGTGCGTCCCCTGCAGCTCCTCGAGCCGCACGCGCAGGCCCGACGCGCCGGCCGCGTCGCCGGCCTCCTCGCGCCGCGCGATCTCCGCCTCGATCTGGTGCGCGCGGAAGAACGGCGGATCGGCGCTGTAGGAGTAGTGGCCCCAGATCAGCACGCCAAGCAGCAGGATCACGAACTGCATCGGCACCTTCGCGAAGCCCGACAAGAGCAGGCTCTTGCGGCTCTGCTCGACGCTCGAGCCGGCGAGGTAGCGCTGCACCTGCTCCTGGTCGGCGCCGAAGTAGCCGAGGAAGAGGAAGAAGCCGCCGAGCAGGCTCGACAGGATGTTGTACTTGTCGGCCAGCATCTCGCGCCAGTTCGCCGGCACGTGGAAGGTCTGCAGCTTGTCGGCCGCGCCGGCGAGGTCGAGGACGCCGCGGAGGCCGACGTCGTCGGGCAGCTTCCACCACGCGACGGCGATGCACGCGACGATGCCCGCCATCATCACCAGCATCTGCTTCGCGTCGGTCACGATGACCGCGGTCGCGCCGCCGATCGCGGTGTAGAGCGTGCAGAGCAGCCCCATCGCGAGGATGCTCTGCCACGGCGGGATGCCGAGCCCGACCGACATCACGATGCTGGGCGTGTAGAGGACGCTGCCGACCGCCAGCGCGCGCGACACGAGGAAGACGAGGCTCGCCAGCAGCCGCGTCTTGCGGTCGAAGCGCGTCTCGAGCCACTGGTAGGCGGTGAAGACCCCCGCCTTGTGGAACCACGGCACGACGGTCGCGCAGAGCAGCACCATCGCGAACGGGATCGCGAGGTACATGTGGAGGAAGCGCATCCCGTCCTTGAAGCCCTGGCCCGTCGTCGAGATCAGCGTGATCGCGCTGGCCTGCGTCGCCATCACCGACAGGCCCATCGACCACCAGCGCATCCGCCGGCCGGCCAGCAGGTAGTCCTTCGCGTCCTTCACGCCGCGTCCGTGGCGCGCCCCGTCCCACACGATGTAGACGAGGAACGCGACGAGCACGACGAGGTCGAAGGTGCGCATGCGGCGGCCCCGCTCTCAGTACTCGTAGGCGCGCGTGAACCACGCGAGCAGCGCCAGCGTGATGAAGCCCCACGCGAGCGCCCAGCCCATCGCTCGGCGCGAGCGCGCCTCGCCCGCCGCCTCGTCGTCGGGCGGCCCTCCGCTCCCCGCGGCGTCGTTCATGCGACGAGCTCCTCGGCGTGCTGCTCGGCGATCTCCATGCGGCGATCGACCTCGGCGCACAGTCGCGCGAGGTCGTCCTCGGAGGCGTCGCGGTCGACCGCCAGCGGCTCGCCGGTGGCGACGCCCACCTTGGCGAAGGGCGCCGGCAGGATGAAGCGGTCCCACGTCCGCAGCTCCTTGCGCGGGCGCGCCGTGAAGGCGACCGGCACGACGGGCCAGCCGAGCTGCGAGGCGAGGAAGAGCGCGCCCGGCTTGGTGCGGCGCGCGGGACCCTTCGGGCCGTCGGGCGTCAGCGCGAGGTCGAAGCCGCCGCCGCCGCGCGCGCCGTCGATCATCTCGCGCAGCAGCCGCGAGCCGCCGCGCGTGCTCGAGCCGCGGGCGGTCCGGAAGCCGCAGTGCTCCGCGATGCGCGCGCCGATCTCGCCGTCGCGGTGCTGCGAGACGCCGATGCAGATGCCGAGCCCGCGGTAGACGTGGCACGCGATCAGGATCGTGCGGTGCCAGATGAGGAAGATGCAGCCGCGCGAGCGGTCGGCGCGGCGCGGATCGACGTCGGGCGCGACGCGGGTGCGCAGCCGCCACGTCGAGCCCCACGCGCGCACCGCCGCGGCGCCCGCGACCGGGAGCCAGCGCGGGAGCGGCCGCTCGTCGCTCACCGCGGGTTCATCCGGTCGAAGTCGCGCACCGCGAACCAGCAGAGCAGCCCGCCGCCGAGCGCGAGCCCGAACCACGGCAGCGCCTGGAAGCTCGCGTAGGCGACGACGCCCGCCCCGATCAGCAGCGTCACGCGCTGCCCGAGCGTGCCGGCCCCCATCACGGCGAGGATCCGCGCCAGCGACATCGTGGCGAGCGACGACTTCCATCTGCCGAATCCGGAGAAGAATCCCATCGACGCGTCGATCCGCGGGGCGGGCGGACGCGGAGGCCCTCCGGAAACGAGCGGGACCGGCCGCGCTGGCCGGTCCCCACTCTAGGAGCCTGTCGGAAGTTCCGGTCGGTCGCGTCAGCCGCGCTGCACCACGTCGTCGCCCGCGCCCTTGTCGTCGACGCCGTTCGGGCCGAACGACCAGATCGTGTAGTGGTCCTTGCCGTCGGTCGAGTAGGCGTAGGCGTGGCCCCACGGATCGTTCGGCAGGCTCGCGCCGTTCAGGAAGCCGGAGGGGTACTCGGGCTTCGGCTGCGCGAGCTCGCCGAGCGTGGCCGGCGGCGCGCCGTACTCGATCATGTAGACGGTGATCGCCGTCGTGAGGTTGCTGAAGTCGCTGCGCACCTGGTCGGCGGGCGTCGCCGTCTTGTTCGGCGCGTCGGGCGCCGGGATCCCCGCCGCGACGGCCTTCGCCTCCGCGTGGTGCTGGCGGATGCCGAAGAAGGCGGCGCCGCCGATGCCCGCCGCCATCGCTCCGGCGACGAGCTCGGGACCGAACGGGCCGCGGCTGATCGACACGTGGCCGCCGCCGACCGAGTAGGACATCGCGACCGAGCCGTGGAGGTGCTTCGAGATCACCTCGGCCGTCGGCAGCAGCGAGAGGTCGATCGGCAGCTCGTCCGCGCCGCCCTGCTGCAGGCCCATCATCACCATCGGCAGCAGGCCGAGGATCTGCGTGTAGCCGTTCTCGAAGTTGGCGGCGGTGTCGTCGTAGGAGAGGCTCGTCAGCACCGCTCCCTGCGGCGGCTCGACGAAGTGCTTGGCGAAGTCGGCCTTGGCCGTGATGTTCTCGGCCAGCGGCGTGGTCCGCGAGTCGAGCGCCTTCTTCAGCGCCTTCGTCGACGTCGAGAACCAGAACTTGCCGTCGAAGATCGTGTAGGTGAGCGTGAGCTGGCCGGCCAGCATCGCCGCCTGGCCGAGCGACGCCGGGTCGAGGACCATCAGCTTCGCGTCGCCGTGCATCTGCTCCTTGAACGCGATCGGCATGTTCGCGAGCTGCGCCGGCAGCGCGACGAGGTGCTTCAGCGACTTCTCGAGGCCCGCCGGGTTCGGCGTCTCGATCCACATCACCGAGTCGCCGCCCGGGCCGAGCATCGAGCCCGCGCCGGGGATGCTCATCGACATCGTGCGGCCGCTGAGCGAGCCGATCAGGTCGCGGCGGATGTCCCAGTTCGGGTTGCCCTGCTCGTCGGCGCCCGCGACCATCGTCTCGGCGCTGCGGATGCCGCCGACCACCTTCTGGTGCAGCTCGGGCGACGCCTTCTGCACCGCGCCCATCAGCATGTCCCAGAGCGCGGTCGCGTCGAAGTGGCCGAGCGAGAAGCCGAGCGCGTTCTTCGGCACGAGCTTCAGCAGCTCGCGGTCGATCGGATGCGGCGCCGAGAGCGCCGCGATGCCGCCCTGGCTGGCGTCGGCCTCGGCGTAGCTGGTCATCACCGAGACGCCGTCCTTCCACGACGAGACGGTGTAGCCGGCGCCGATCGCCTCGAACTTGAGCGCGTCGAAGACCGCGCGGACGACCGGGAGGATCTGCTTCGCCTCCGCGTCGCCGTCCTTCTCGGCCGCCGCCGTCGCGAGGTCGAGCCCCTGGCGCGCGACCTTCATCATCCGGCCGACGTGCACGAAGACCGAGAGGTCGCCCTTCCCGGCCGCGCCCGCCGCGGCGACGCCGCGCGAGAAGTCGGGGCTGTTCATCAGCGACGGGCCGGTGCCCGCGACGCGGTTGACCATCTCCGTGATCGCGCGCTCCGACAGCGACATCACGCTGATGCCGCCGAGGTTGGCGAAGCAGAGGCTGAACGGCGCGTCCTGCGCCTTCAGGCGGTCGACCGTGACGCTGCCGACGGTGATGGTGTCGGCGACGACGTGGCCGGCGCCCTTCGTGGCGGCCAGCGACTGCAGCACCTTCTTCACCGTGCCGACGAGGTCGAAGTCGCCGCGCGGCTCGACGCCGAGGACGAAGCCGAGGTCGACCTTGCTCGGGTCGGTCAGCAGCTCCATCGGCAGGTTCATGCTGGTGATGGCGAAGAAGGCGCGGCCGTACGGCGCCGTCGTCGCCTTCTCGAACTCGATGCCCTGCAGCGCCGGCTCCTGCTTCGCCAGCGCGAGCCCCTGGCCGACCGCCTGGTGCAGCGCGGCCATCGGCTTCTCGAGGAACTCCTTCACCTCCTGCTCGGAGAGGATGCGGCCGAGCGGCGAGTTGCGGGCCGACTCGCGCAGCGCGTCGACGTCGTCGGTCCCGAAGTAGAGCAGCGTGTCGGGCGGCAGGAGCGCCTCGGGGCGAACCGGCGCCTGCTGCGCGCTCGCGAGGCCCGACAGGCACAGCAGACCGGCGACCACCACCATTCGACGCAGCATGGTCCTCTCCTCACGTTCGATCGATCGCTGCACGCGCGCCCGGCGCGGCGGAAACCGTCATCGATTGCAAAGTCGGTGCCGCGGCACCCGCCCGAGGTCGACCGCCACCGGTCGTTCCCGGACCACGATCCCAGTGCCGGTTTGGCACGTGGCGGCGCCGACGGCCTATGCGGAACGACGGCGCCTCGGCGCAGGGTTCCCCGCGCCGAGGCGCCGAATCATGCCGTGATCTCGGAAGAAGTCAGGCCGCGATCAGCCCTGGATCGACGCGATGTAGGCGTCGAACTCCTTGCCTCCGTCCTTCCCCAGCAGCGTCTCGAGCTTGAGGAAGTCCTTCAGCAGCCCCTTCTCCTTGGGCTTCTTCATCCCTTCGAGGATCTTGGCCCACTGCTCGTCGACCTTCTTCGGCTTGTTCGGAGCCTCGGTGAGAAAGCCGATGACCGCGCCGGCGGTCAGCAGCGAGCGCGCCGACGGGTCGAACGGATCGAAGAGCTCCTTCAGGTCCTTCGGACCGCCCTCCTTCGCGAGGCGGCCGAGCGACCACTTGCACCACTCGCGCGTGTCGCGGCTCGACGCCTTCGGGCCGGCCCAGAAGCGCTCGCAGTGGGCCGCGATGCCGAAGGAGAACCACGGCGACGGCGGCTCGGCGAAGGTGAGGTTGCGGACCGCCGCGGCGGCCGCGGCGAAGCGGACGTGGGCCAGCGAGAAGTTGTCGTTGCCCTGGTCGTTGCCCGGCGAGAGCACCTCGTAGATCGTCACGGCGCCGAAGCGGCCGGTGTTCGCGTCGGTCAGGATGAAGGTGCTCCAGTTCGACGACATGTTCGCGTCGAGGGCGTCCTGCACCTGGTTGCCGAGCTGCGAGTAGTCGGCGCCGTCCTTGACCATGATCAGCGCGATCTTCTCGTTGTCGCCCGGCTTCGGCAGCGGCAGCCCGCAGACCTGGTAGGCGCGCGCGATCGCCGCGTCCGCGTGGTTCAGCGCCTGCTTCGCGAAGGCGTAAGGGCAGGTGGTCGTGAAGGTGACGTAGTCGGTCTCCATCACCCACGGGTTCACGAAGTCGGCGTGGAACTTGTTCGCCTCGGCTTCATTGACCCACTTGTCGCCGACCTGGAACTCCTTGGCCTTCAGGTGCTCGAGGCCCTCCTTCGTCACCCACAGGCCGTCGTGCAGCGCCATCCCCTTCTCGACGCGATCCTTCATCTCCGGCGTGCCCCACTTCTCGACGCCGTCGGGGTCCTTGTACTTCACCAGCCCCTTCTCGAGCTTCTCGTAGTCCTCGGCGGGGACGTACTGGTCCTTCCACTTCTTCATGCCCTTCGAGGACATCTCGGCCTCTTTGGCCTTCTCCTTCTCGCGCTCGATCTCGCGCTTCGTCAGCCACTTGTCGCCGAACTTCTCGTAACCGAGCAGCTCGCGCGCCTTGGCGTGGTCGGGGTTGATCTTGATCACTTCGCGGAGGAGCCGCTTGCTGTCGGTCTTGAGGTTGTTCTGCTCGGCCCAGACCGCGACGCCGTAGACCGCCTCGGCGTCCTTGCGGTCGATCGCGGCGAGCTTTTTCTCGAGCTCCGCCTTCGCATCCTGCGGGACCGCGACGGACGCCGCGGCGCGCAGCTCTCCCGTCGCGACGGACGAGGCGGCGACGACGCCGACCAGGCCTGCGAGGAACCAGCGGGTGGTGACCTTGGTTGCCATGGACGATGAGCCTCTGTGACGTTCTGCCGAGGGGCTCGGCCGAGGGGCTGCCGCGGCGCGAGTTCGTCGGAACTAGGGGGGGCGAGCTTCGCGTCCCTTCACGAATCGCTCAAGGGACAAGTTCCCTCCCCGTCGCGAGCGGGAGCGAAGCGCGCGCCTCCTACCGGCGAGACGCCGACGCGCTCAGGCGAGGACGGCCTTCCGGCTCGCTTGCCCCGCGTGCTGGAACCGCCGCAGCACGTCGGGGTCGCCCGACTCGACCGCCATCACCAGCGCCCAGTCGGGACGGGAGGGGGTCGCGAGCAGCTTCATGCCTGCTTGTTCTGGCGTTCTGCACCCCTTCTTGCGGTTGCATGGGATGCAGGCGATGACGCAGTTGGTCCAGCCGGTGGTGCCCCCGCGACTCCGGGGAAGGACGTGGTCGATCGTCAACAGGTCGTTGGTCTGCCGGTGGCCGCAGTATTGGCAACGATGCTGGTCGCGGCGGCTGAGGTTGCGGCGGCTGAATGGGACATTGCAGCCAGGAAGTCGGTCGTAATTCGAGAGCAAGATCACGGAAGGAACCGGGACGTCGAGGCGTGGAGTCCGAACTATTTTTACTCCTGGCTGCGGCTCCACCCGGAGCCACTGGTCGAAGCTGTAGGTCGCGTAGGTCTCCGGCTCGACGGCCATGGCCGCCTGCTGGAAGAGCATGACCAGCGCGCGCCGGACGGTCGTGAGGTGGATCGGGACCCACGAACGGTTCAGGACGAGCGTTCGCTCGCCTAGCACGGAGCGTGGTCGTTCAGGAGGAGCGCGATCCATTCGGGCGCCTCGCTCGCGGTCGTTCGAGGCGTCGGACGGAAGGGGCCTCCGAACCGGTTCGCCTGAGCGCCGGGGGATTGTAGCCACCGGTGCAAGAGGTCGCCGACTGCCGGCTCCTGGCTGCCAAGGAACGGGTCGGCTGCTACCATCCCCCGCCTTTCCCCACGTCCAGCCACCCGCGACGCGCCGCCTCGGCAGGCCGCTCGCGTGCCGGTTCCTGCAGGCGAAGACCCACTCGATGGCAGCAGAACGGACCTCGGGCATCGACTTCACCGGACTCGAAGAGACGTTCGAGTGGCTGAAGGCGAAGAAGAACCTCCTCGTCGGCGTCGCGCTGGTCGCGGTGCTGGCGTGGGCGGCGACGAGCTTCATCCAGCGCCAGGCGCATGAATCGAAGCGCGCGCCGTGGCAGGCGGTCCTCGCGGCGGACACGCAGCCGTGGGACGCGACGCCGGACGAGCTGGCGACGATGCTCGCCGACCCGCGCGTGCGAGGGACGCCGGCCGAGCTCTACGTCCGCTACTGGCAGGCGCTCCGCAAGCAGGAGACGGGCGACAGCGCCGGCGCGCTCGAGCTCCTCGCCGCCTTCCGCCGCGACTTCGCCGCGAGCCCGATGGTCACGGCCAAGCTCCCCGGCACCGACCTCGAGCTGCGCTCCGCCGTCGACCGGATGGAAGCGCAGATCCGCGAGCTCCAGCAGTGGAACGCGCAGCACCCGCTGCCGACCGCCAACCCCGCGCCCACCGGCGCCACGGTCACGCTCGTGACGGAGCGCGGCAACGTCGTCATCGCGCTCCACCAGGACGTCGCGCCGAAGAGCTGCGCCGCGTTCCTGAAGGTCGCGTCGCAGCTGAAGGAGCGCTTCATCGCGAAGACGACGCCCGGCAAATGGATCGACGTCGGCGTCACGGAAGCGGGCGTCGCCTTCGACGCGGCGGACGCCGCGGAAGTCGCCGACGGCGCGCCGCCGTTCGAGCAGAACGCGCTCTCGCACTTCACCGGCGCCGTCTCGTTCCGCCAGTCGCCCTTCCCGAAGGCGACCTTCAATCCCGACGTGCGCGTGATGCTCGGCTCCGACGTGAACGAGGACGGCCGCTCGACCGTCTTCGGCCAGGTGGTCGCCGGCCTCGACCTGCTCGTCGCGATCTCGAACGACCCGCGCAAGCCCGACAACCTGCTCGAGAAGCCGGTGAAGATCACCGACGTGCAGGTCGGCGTCGGGGCGCCGCCGCCGGAGCCGCCGCCCGGCAAGTGATCGCCGGCCGCGGCGCGCCGCTCAGCGCGACGCCGCGCGCACCGCCGCGATCGCCTCCGCCGCCGCCTCCGCGCCACGGTGGCCGTCGCGCGACAGCTCGAGCGCGAGCGGCCCGTCGTACGCGAGGCGCCGCAGCTCGCGCAGCAGCGGAACGAGCTCGAGGTCGCCGCGCCCGAGCGGCAGGTGCTCGTGCACGCCGCGCTTCGCGTCGTCGAGCTGCACGTTGCGCAGCGTCGCGCGGAACTCCGCGAGGTGGTCGTGCGCGGCGCCGCGCTCCGTGACCAGCAGGTGGCCGACATCGAGCGTCGTCGCGAGGTCGTCGCGCTGCAGCCGCCGCCGCAGCTCGCGGTAGGCGGCCAGCGAGTCGACCGCCATCCCCGGCTCGGGCTCGAAGCAGAGCGTGACGCCCGCGAGCTGCGCCTCGTCCAGCAGCCGGTGGAGCCGCTCGACCAGCTTCGTCCACGCGGCCTCGCGCTCGGCGCCCGGCTCGAGCGCGCCGCTCCAGAGCGACACCTCGCGCGCGCCGAGCGCGGTCGCGAGCCGCATCGCCTGCCGGTACCACGCGAGCCGCCGCGCCGCGGCCGCGTCGTCGAGCGTCACGAGGTTCGGCCAGTGCTTGCGCGCCCGATCGAGGACGAAGCGCGCGCCCGTCTCGACGATGCAGCGCAGCTTGCGGCGCGCCAGCTCCTCGCGCGCCTTCTCCCACTCGCGCTCGGCCGTCGTCGCGAGATCGAGATGGCCGACGTCGGGCGTCAGCGCGACTCCCTCGTAGCCGAGGTCGGCCAGGAGCGCGAACGCCTCCTCCAGCCGATGGTGCGCGAGACCGTTCGTGTTGTAGGCGAGCCACATCGCCCGCGCATCGTACGGCGTTCAGCGCGCGCGCTTCGCCTTCGGCAGCCCCTCGCCCTTCTTCCGCAGCAGCGCCCAGTAGCCGCCGTCGCCGCCGCCCTCCGCCGGCAGCGTCGCCTCCTCGGCCACCAGCTCGAGCTCGGCGTGCCGCGCCAGCAGCGCGCGCACCTGCTCCTCGTTCTCCTCGCGCTCGATGCTGCAGGTCGAGTAGAGGAGCCGCCCGCCCGCGAAGAGGAGCGCCGTCGCCGCGTCGAGCAGCTTCGCCTGCAGCGCCGTCAGCTCGGCCAGCGCCGCCGGTCCGAGCCGCTCCTTCGCCTCGGGCCGGCGCGCGAGCACGCCCGAGTTGCTGCACGGCGCGTCGACCAGCACGCCGTCGTACGCGGCCGGCGTCACGCCGCGGATCGTCGCCGGGTCGGTCGCGTCGGCGACCATGCAGCTGACGCCCTTGAGCTCGAGGCGCGCGATCGACTCGCGCACGCGCTCGAGGCGCGACTCGTCGCGGTCGACCGCGAGGATCGTCGCCGCGTCGTCGCACAGCTCCGCGAGGTGGGTCGTCTTCCCGCCCGGCGCCGCGCAGAGGTCGAGCAGGAGCTGCCCCGCCGCCGGCTCGAGCTTCGGCGCGACGCGCATCGCCGTCTCGTCCTGCACCGTGCACCATCCCTCGGCGAAGCTCTTCGTCGCGACGAGCTCGCCCGGCGGCGCCGCGACGAGCACGCTGTCGGGCAGACCGCCCTCGCCGCACTGCACCCCTTCGCTGCGCAGCCGCGCGATCAGCTGCTCGCGCGTCGCCTTGCGCCGGTTCGCGCGCACGAAGAGCGGCGGCGCCTTCATCCCGTGCTGCAGGATCGCGCGCGTCTTCTCCTCGCCGAACCGCTCGAGCCAGCGCGCGATCGCGTCGCGCGGATGGGAGTGCACGTCGGCGAGGTACGCCGCGAGGTCGCGCGCCGGATCGGCGAAGACCTCCTTCGGGAAGAAGCAGACCTTGCGCCCGTCGATCTCGAGCCGCTTGCGCGGCGACGCGCCGCCGCGGTCGCGCTCGAGCGGCAGGCGTCGCACGCCGCGGTCGATCGCGCGCAGCACCGCGTTCACGAACGGCTTCGCGCGCGCGTCGCGGACCGCGGCGACCGTCTCCGAGATCGACGCGAAGGGCGGCACGCCGTCGAGGAACAGCAGCTGGTAGGCGCCCAGCCGCAGCGCCTCGCGCGCACGCGGCGCGACGTCGCTCCACTTCACGTCGGAGAACGCCCGCGCGACGCAGTCGAGCGTCCGCTCGTGGCGCAGCACGCCGAAGACCAGCTCGGTGAGGAAGCGCCGCTCGCGCTTCACCAGCTTCCGCTCGCGCGTCGCCGCGTGGACGCGCTCCTGCGCGAAGGTGCCGGGACGGTGGTGCACCTCGAACAGGATCTCGAGCGCGACGAGGCGGACGTTGGTCATCGCCGGACCGGGAGCCTCACGTCAGGCGCGTGCCGACCGGGAGCGGGAAGCCGCGCATGAAGTCGGTCGCCTTGAGCGACCGCTTGCCCGACCGCTTCACCTCGCGGATGAGGTAGACGCCGCGCTTCGTCGCCACCTCGATGCCCGACGTGAACGCGACCACCGTGCCCGGCATCGCCGGCGACGGCAGGTCGAGCACCTCGCCCTTCACGACGATCAGGCGCGTCACGCTGCGGTCGGTCGGGCAGAAGGTGAAGGCGCCCGGCCACGGCGTGAGGCCGCGCACGTGGCGGTCGATCTCCTCCGCGGTCCGGTCCCACCGCATCCGCCCGTTGTCCTTGTCCAGCAGCGCCGCCTTCGTCGCCAGCTTCTCGTCCTGCGCCTTGCCCTTCAGCTTCCCGGCGACCAGCGCGTCGGCGCTGTCGAGGAAGAGGTCGCGCGCCACCAGCGCGAGGCGGTCGTGGAGCTCGCCCGCCGTCTCCTCCTTGCCGATCGGCGTCGCGCGCGCCGCGTAGATCGGGCCGGCGTCCATCCGCGACGTCATGCCGATGAGCGTGACGCCGCTCTCCCGGTCGCCCGACAGGATCGACGCCTGGATCGGCGACGCGCCGCGATGGCGCGGCAGCAGCGAGCCGTGGAGGTTGAGCGCGTACTTCTTCCCCAGCGCGAGCAGCTCGTCGGAGAGCTTCTGGCCGTAGGCCGCGGTCAGCAGCAAGTCGGGCTTGAGCGCCTTGAGCTGCGCCAGCGCCGCCGGCTCGTTGACGTCGGCCGGCTGGATCACGCGGACGCCGAGCGCCTCGGCCGCCGCGCGCATCGTCGACGGCACGACCTCGAGGCCGCGGCCGGCGCGCGAGTCGGGCTGCGTGACGACGGCGGCCAGCTCGAAGCGCGGATCTTTCGCGAGCGCCTCGAGCGTCGGCACGGCGAACTTCGACGTACCGAAGAAAACGGCCTTCATCACGAGCGGGCGCTCCGGGGTAGCGAGCGCGGCACCTTAGCAGACCGGCAGCCCGGCCGCCTTCCACTTGCCGAAGCCTCCGGCCATCGAGATCGGGTCGCGCAGCACGCCCAAGTAGACGAGCGTCTTCACGGCCGTCGCCGAACGCACGCCGCTGCGGCACGAGAGGACTTCGGGCGGACGCGCGCGCAGCTCGTCGAGGAAGAAGCCGAGCTCGGAGAGCGGGTAATTCGCGACGCCCGCGAGCCGCCCTTCGGTCGCGAGCTCCCACGGATCGCGCACGTCGATCCACGCGCCGCGCGGCCCGAGCTCGGCGAGCCGCGGCGCGAGCTCCTCGCACGTCTGCTCGCGCACGCGATGGCCCGCCATCGTCGCCGCGCCCATGCTGCAGCACGCCGCGACCGCGGTCGGCGCGTCGGGCAGCGCGGGGTTCGCGGCGAGGTTGGTCGCCAGCGTGGCGTCGACGTCGGGCGAGTTGCCCGCGCCCTCGACCGCCTTCAGCGCGGCGGCGTACGCGCGACCGTCGGCGTGCTGCAGCGCCGGGTTCTTCGCGCGCTCGTGGCCGATCGTGGTGAAGAGGATGTCGTGGTAGCCGTGGCCCGGCAGCACCACCGTGGCGTCGGGCAGCTTCATCAGCTTGGCGACGACGCTGTCGAAGAGGCGCGCCGGATCGCTGCCGCGGAAGTCGGCGCGCGCGAGGCCGCCGACCAGCAGCGTGTCGCCGGTCACGACGACGCCGTGGCCGTGGAGCGCGATCGAATCGGGCGTGTGGCCCGGCACCTCCGCGACGCGGAAGGCCAGCTTCCCGACCTCGAGCACGTCGCCGTCGCGCAGCCGCGCCACCTTGCGCGCGCTGCCCGTCGCCGCCCCCATGAAGCAGCGCACGCCGCGCGCGATCCAGCCGGCCGAGTCGGAGAGGTGGTCGGCGTGCGTGTGGGTGTCGAGGACCGCGACGAGGCGCAGCCCGTAGTCGGCCAGCGCCTTTTCGTAGACCGCCCGCTTGCCCGCCTTCGGGTCGACCAGCAGCGCCTCGCGCGTCGCCGTGCAGCCGATCAAGTGGGCGTGGCAGCCCGAGTCGTTGAAGGTCTTCACCACCAGCGCGCGCGGTGCGCGGTCGGTCGGCTTCGCGGTCGGCATCGGCCTCTCCTGGCGCTCCCGCTCGGGCGGGCGGCGCGACACGGGGCCCATCTTGCCGGAAGCGGGGCGAGCCGCGATCGTGCGCGTCCGTCGCCGACCTCACGGAGAGCCCCGCGTCCATGGCCGCCCCCGACCGACCGCTCGACCAGATCGTCGCGACGCTGCGCCGGTTCACCGCGGCCGAGTTCACGCACGAGCGCCTCGAGGAGTTGCTGGGCGGCGCGCCGATCCGCGACAGCAGCTGGCGGCCGCGCGCCGCGTGGCGCGACGACAAGTACGCGCGCCACTCGATCGCGCGCACCGACCTCTTCGACATGATCCTGCTCTGCTGGAAGCCGGGGCAGGTCTCGCCGATCCACAACCACCAGGGCAACTCCGGCTGGGTGCGCGTGCTGCGCGGCCGCATGGAGGAGACCCACTTCCAGCCGCCCGCGTGGGTCGTCGCCGGCGTGCCGATGCCGTCCGCGGCCAGCGACTTCGACATCGACGACGAGGGCGTCGGCCACGGCATCGCGCTGCAGCGGCGCGACCACTTCGTCCACGTCGCCGGCCCCGCCGTCTGCTCCGTCGACCGCCAGCGGCCGATCCACCAGCTCGGCAACCCGAGGCGCCACGCCGACGACGAGCCCGCGGTCACGCTCCACGTCTACTCGCGTCCGCACGACGCCTGCCTCACCTTCGACACCGAAGCGAACACCTGCCGCCGCGTCGAGCTCCGCTTCGACAGCGTCGCCACCACCTGACGTCGCTTTCCGGCGACGTCGTTCCCGACTGGAGCCGCCGATGTCCCGCTCCGCGACCGTCGTCGCCGCCGCCGCCCTCCTCCTCGCCGCGCTCGGCGAGCCCGCCGCCGCCAACGGCTGGAAGCGCCTCACCAACCAGCCGCCCGGCCGCCACGCCAGCACGATGTTCCTGCTGATGGACGGGCGCGTGCTGATGAACGACAACCTCAGCACGAAGTGGTGGATCCTGACGCCGACCGCGTCGGGCAGCTACACCGACGGGACGTGGACCGCCGCGGCCGACAGCCACGACGACCGCCTCTACTACGGCTCGGGCGTGCTGCGCGACGGCCGCGTGATCGTCGCGGGCGGCGAGTACACCAACACCGGCGGCTCCGACAAGGTCGAGATCTACGACCCGGTCTCCGACACGTGGACCGTCGTGCCCCCGCCCGCCGGCTTCGGCTACATCGGCGACGCGCCCTCGGTGGTGCTGGCCGACGGCCGCTTCTTCATGGCGAAGTACAACGCGCGCGACACGGCGATCTACGACCCCGCGACCAACGCGTGGACGCCCGCCGCGAAGAAGCTCAACTCGAGCAGCCTCGAGGAGACGTGGACGCTGCTGCCCGACGGCACGGTGCTCACCGCCGACTGCCCCGGCCACCCCGGCTCCGAGCTCTACGACCCGGTCACCGACACGTGGACGTCGCTCGGCAACACGCCGGTCGACCTCGTCGACGGCCTCCTCGAGATCGGTTCGGCGCTGATGATGAACGACGGCCAGGTCGTCTGCTTCGGCGCGACTCCCCACACCTGCCACTACACGCCGTCGCCGACGCCGGGCGGCGTCGGGACGTGGACGCAGGGCGGCGACCCGCCGCTGGTCGGCGGCTCGTCGGTCTCCAACTACGACGCGTCGAGCGCGATCCTGCCGAGCGGCAACCTGCTGGTGATGCTCGGCAGCGGCTTCTCGCCCCCGACCTACATGTTCGAGTACGACGGCGTCGGCTACGTCCGCGTCCCCGACCCGACCAACAACGGCGTGCCCGCCTACTACGGCCGCTTCCTCGTGCTGCCGACCGGCAAGGTGCTCTACGCCGCCGACTCGGTCCAGATCTACACGCCCGACGGCTCGCCCGATCCCGCGTGGCTGCCGGCGATCACGTCGTGCCCGACCGACCTCGTCCCGGGCGAGAGCTACGTGCTGAGCGGCACGCAGATCACCGGCCGCAGCAGCGGCACGAGCTTCGGCGACGAGTGCTACATCGCGACCAACTACCCGATCGTGAAGCTCAAGTTCGCGAGCGGCAACACCCGCTACTGCCGCGCCTTCGACCCGAGCACGATGGGCTACGCCACCGGCGCCGCGATCCACTCGACGCGCTTCGAGGTCCCGCAAGGCGAGACGGGCGCGGCCAAGCTCACCGTGATCTCGAACGGGCTCGCGTCGCCCGAGCTCGACGTGATGGTCCGCGACCCGATCACCATCGATTTCGACGCGCTCGCGACCGGCGTCACGGTCACGAACCAGTACCCCGAGGCGCTCTTCTCCTCGCAGCCGGGCTTCGAGAACGCGACGGTCGCCGCGGGCGCGGGAGCGTCGGCGCCCAACATGGCCGCGACGCGGCCGGTCGGCGGCGCGCCCGACGCGACGCACGACACGCTCGTCGACTTCCCCTGCCCGATCGCGTCGCTCACCTTCCAGGCGATCGGCGTCGACTCCGCCGGCACGGCCGCGACGGTCGACGTCTGGTCCGACGGCGCGCTCGCCGGCAGCGTCGACGTCGTCGGCTCCGCGACGCCCGCGACCCCGGTCCGCGTCGACTGCACCGCCTTCCCGCGCGTCACGCGCATCGAGATCCACGCCATCGCCGACGCGGGCGGCATCGCGTGGGACGACTTCCGCTTCTGCCTCGCGTCGACCGCGAGCTGGGCCAACTACGGCGCCGGCTTCCCCGGCACGCTCGGCGTCCCGTCGTTCACGGTCAGCGTGCTGCCCGTGATCGGCACGACGATGACCGCCGACCTCGCCAACTCGGCGGGCGTCACGACGCTGGCGGTCGTGCTGGTCGGCGACCAGCAGGCGTCGCTCCCGCTCGGGAAGGGCGGCACGCTGCTGCTCGTGCCGCTGCTCTCCTTCTCGCTCTCGATCGCGCCCGGCTCGACGCCGCTCGACGCCGACGTCGAGGACGACCCGACGCTGTGCGGCCTCTCCTTCTTCGCGCAGGCGCTGGAGCTCGACGCGGGCGCGGTGAAGGGCGTCTCGTCGACCGCCGGCCTCGAGCTGGTCGTCGGCTACTGACTCCGGCGGATGGCGGGAAAGCGCCCGCGGCGCCGGCTCATCGGCCCGCCGCGGGCGCTCCCGCCAGCGCCACGATCTCGCGGCAGCGCTTCGCGTAGGCCGCGTCGCCGCGTTTCTCCATGAAGTCGCCCTGCGACTTCAGGACCGCGACGACGTCGGGGACCTCCTTCGCGAACGCCGGCGCCAGCACGCGGAGGTCGTCGGCGCGTCCGCTCGCGTGCAGCTCGAAGAGCAGCGAGTAGCCGACCCAGAAGCGGAAGAGCGGCGCCAGCGGCTCGCGCGCGCGCCAGCCCGCCAGACGCGCCGCGACCGCCGCCGCGCCGTCGCGCGCCAGCAGCGGCCGCAGCTGCCGCGGCGTCGGGACCGCGTCCGAGTCGATCGGCGGCGGCGGCGGGACGCCCATGCCGACCGCGACGTGCTCGCACGCGGCGAGCGCGGCGCGGTCGGCGCCGGCCGCGTCGAGCCGCGCGCGCGCCGCCGCGTCGCCCTGCAACGTCGCCCGGAGGAAATCGCGCACCCGTTCGCAAAGCGCGGCGTGGCGCGCGGCGATCGCCGCCGCGTTCGCCGACTTCGTGAGCTGCGCGCACGCGACGCCCTGCTCGATGAACTCGTTGTGGTCGAGGTCGACCGTGACGTACCAGCGCTCGCAGCGGTCGAGCGCGTCGCCCACCGTGAACCAGGCGGCCGGCGCGGCGGCGAAGAGCATCGGCGCGGTCAGCCGCTCGCGCGCCGCGACGGCGGCCGGCGGCCAGTCGCCCCAGCGCGGGTCGGCGAGGCTGTGGTAGTCCTGCGTCGTGTCGAGCACGACGTACGCTTGCGCGATCGCCGGCTGGCGCAGGGCCATGCGGACCGTGGTGTGGCCGCCGCCGCTGTGGCCGGCGATCGCGATCCGCGTCGCGTCGACCTCCGGCCGCGAGGCGAGCCGCCGCGCCAGCAGCTCGAGGTCGCGCGCGGAGTCCTCGTGCGCGTCGATGTTGAACGACGAGCCGTCGCCCGTCGGGTAGGCGCTGGCCGCGACGACGAAGCCCTCGCTCGCCAGCCACTCGCACATCGCCGCGTTGTCCTCGTGCGACGAGCCGTAGCCCGAATGCCACAGCACCAGCGGATGGCGGCCCGGCGCCGGATCGGCGTCGAGGAACGCCGTCGTCGGAGCCGCCAGCCACGCGTCGAGCCGCGCCCGCTCCCCCGCGCCGAGCTGCGCCTCGTCGCGATCGAGGAGCTGCGGGATCGCCGTCGCGCGCGCGTAGCGCGAGAGCGCCGCGCAGAAGCGCTCGAGGCGCGCCTCGCCGTGCGCGAGCTCGTCGCCCAGCTCGAGGTAGTCGCCGCGCAGGACCGCCTCGCCGTCGAGCGCCGAGTCGCCGCGCGCCGCGACCGCCGGGTACCAGAGCTCGACCAGCACCGGCCGCGGCGCCGGTTCGTCGGCGTAGCGCGTCCCGTCCGCGAACTTCATCTGCCACGGCCGCGCCGCGTCCTCCTCGATCCAGCGCGCGAAGCCGACGCGATGGGGACCGGGTGCGAGCGCGCCGGGCCAGTTGAAGGGCAATCCTCGAGGATCCTGCGTGGACACCTGCGGCAACCGCGCGCCCAGGAGGAACAGGAGCACGACGACTCGTGGTGTCATGCAGAGGAGGTTTACCGACGGACTGTGCCGCGACCGCCTAGGGGATCGCCTCCCGTGGTGACATGTTCCGTCCTTCTCCGCTCCTTCACTACGAGTGCGTCAATGCGGCCGCGTGTGGTAGCCGACAAAAGGCGACCCGCACGGAGAACCCGTCGGAAGAGCACCATCATGATCAAGCGACTCCATTCCAACTCCCGAAACGGCCTCGACCCCCTCGACTCGCTGCGAGGGCTCGGCGTGCTGCGCACGCTCCGAGACGAGGTCGCGAAGGAGGTGAAATACGACGTCGGACAGGAGCTCCAGGAGAAGGAAGCGCGCCTCTCGAACGAAGTCCGGACGCGAATCGAAGAGCCGATCACGCAAGCGGCCGTTGCGGCAAGCCGGAAGCACGTGAACGACGAACTCGGCGAGAAGTTCAAGGTCTACCTGACAATTGCAGGTGTGGTGCTCACGGTGCTGACAGTCCTTGGCTACCAGAACATCCGATCGCTGCTCGCCGAGGACGCGAATAAGCACGCCGAGGTGACCGTGAACTCCGCGGTCGACAAGGCGATCAAGGAACACGTCGGCGCGATCCAGGCGCGGCAGGCAACGTTCGAGGTCTTTGTCGCCGAGCAACAGTCGGAGCTCGGAAAGACTGCCGATGAGCTCGGGCGGAACGTGAGCAGCACTGTGATGAACGCCGCGATGGCGGTGTCCAGCGACACCATGCGCGCGCTGGCGGAGGTGAGTGCGGCGGTCCGATCGGCGAACGAAAAGCTCGAGAAGAGCGCCGAGGTCACGGAGAGGAATGCCATCGAGCGCATCAACCAAGTGGCCGGCCAGGTGATGGTCCAGATCGCGAACGCTCAGCAACGCGAGAACGACTCCTCCGCACCGTGGCGCAAGGCAATCGAGATGAGGCTCGATGAGATCGAGAAACGCCTCAAGTCCGATGCGAGCCTCGCGTCCTCGCAGTCGCCTTCTGGGCAGCCGCCGGAAGTCGACTTGATGCGGGCCCTCGCGCGATTCGACACCGGCTCCCTCGGCGGGAAGGGCTCGCCCTCGGAGGTGGCCCTCGGGGAAGGTGGCCCGTTGCAGCAGAGGCTGTTCGACTTCGCGGTCACCCGGGAATCACGGCCGGCGAAGCTCTTGGAACTCGCCGCCGAGTGGGCCAAGGCGGGAAATCACGATCTCGCCCAGATGGTGCTCCTGCCGCTGATGTCGTACCCGAGCATGTTCGAATCGGCCGACCGAATGCGGGCCGCGGACCTGCTCCTTGCCGCCGAGGTGCCGCTGCTCGACCTGCACGGCCGGGCGATCGAACTCATGATCTTCGCGTTACGGTGCGACCCCGTGGACCTGGTGGTGTTCGAGAAGGCGCGTCGGAGCTTCGAAGAGAACCCGTACCGCAATATCGATCCGGACCAGTCCTTCGAGGACTTCATTCGGACGACGTTTCTCGTGCTGACGACGCCAGCTGACAGCGCCGCCCACCCGCTCGCGCCCGACATCGCGGCGGCGTTCATGAAGACAGTGGCGAAACGGTCAACGCTGACCGCCCGCGGGAACGCCAACCTCCTCACGATGGCGAAGCTCGCGGGGGTGGCCGACGCCGACTTCGCCGGACTGGAGAAGGACGTGATCGAGGCCGCGGTCAAGCCGTCCGAGAGCGGGTCCGCTCCCGTCGATTCGTGGACCGACTACTACATGGCGTGCTTCTTCGCCGATGCGTTGCTGCGCACCCCGCTCCACGACGCTGCGGCCACGCGGGAGGTCATGGCGAAGTTCCTGCAGATCGTGTTGCCCAAGGCGGACGACGTCGATCCCGCCAAGCTCCGCGCCCGGATCGAGAAATTCAACGCGTCCGGGCCGCCGTGACGCGACCGCCGCCGGCCGTCCCTGGCTCGCCGCAAGATCACTGCGCGACGGCGGCGGCGTGCTCGATCTGAGCGGTGCTTCTTCTCCGGCTTGTTGCGCGGCTTCAAGGCCTGCGCGCAGCGGCCGCGCGACGTTGGGCTTCGGTCGCGCTCGATCGAGTTTCCGTAGCCGACGACGGCAAGGTCGAAGAGCTCCTGTTTCACGTCAATGTCGTCCGTGGTTGGGACGCTCAAGGATGCCGGCTTCCCCAAGTGCCGCGGCAACCTCACTTCCGCGTGCGGGCGATCCGTTCCACCTGCTCGAGGTACCGGGCGACGTCCTCGCGCGGCCGCAGCTCCTGCGCGCGGCGCAGCAGCGGGATCGCGTCGGCGAAGCGCGACGTCGCCACCAGCGCCTGGGCGTGGCGGATCTTCGCGTCGCCCTCGAAGCGGTCGATGCTGGCGGCGCGCTCGTACCAGAAGATCGCGCGGTTCGGATCGCCCTGGCGGTTCGCGAAGTCGCCCAGCAGCAGCAGCGCCTCGCCGTCGAGCGGGTCGAGCTTGACGATCTCCTCCAGCAGTCGCGCCGTCTCCGCCGTGCCGCCGCCCTCCGCCATCGCGAGGCGGGCCTCGAGCTTGAGCAGCTTGCGGCGATCCTCCTCGCTCATGCGCGCGTCGCACGCCGCGTGGAGATGGGCGACGACGGCGCGCGCCTGCTCGGCCGCGCCGCGCACCGCCAGCACCTCGACGAAGCGCAGCGGACGCGCCAGCGGCTGCGCCGGATCGCGGTCGATCGCCCGCCGGCACGCGCGCGCGCCGAGCTCGAAGAGGCTCTCGTTCGCGTAGAGGTCGCCGAGCGTGTGGAGATCCTCGGCCGTCGCCTTGCCGAGGCGGTCGACCGCCTCGAGGTCGCGCGCGGCGTCGAGCGGCCGCTTCATGCCGAGATAGGCCTGCGCCTGCAGCAGCCAGAAGTCGGCCTTCTCCGGGTAGCGCTCGATCAGGACGTCGAGCAGCGCGGCCGCGTCCTCGTGCTTCTGCTGCTTGAAGACGCAGCGCGTGAGGCCGAGGCGCCATTCCGTGTTGTCGGGCTGCAGCAGGAGCGCGTTGCGATACGACGCCTCGGCCGGCTGGAAGTCCTGCTTCGCCGAGTAGGCGTAGCCGAGCAGCCCGTACGCGTAGGCGTCGCCGCCGCCGAGCTCGATCATGCGGGTGAACGCCTGGATCGCGCCGTCGAAGTCGCCGCCGCGCACCGCGACGAGGCCGAGGTTCCGCCACGCGCGCTGGAAGCCGGGGAACTTCTCGACCGCGGTGCGGTAGTTCGCCCGCGCTTCGTCGGGCCGCTCCTGCTGGAGCCGGATCCCGCCGAGCGTGAAGTCGAGGAGCGCCGAGCAGTCGGGCTGCATCTCGTCCTTCAGCAGCTCCTCCGCCGCCGGCAGGTCGTTCGCCATCAGCGGATGGAGCTGTTCGAGCAGCGCCGCCTCCTCGGGCGTGACGCGCGGCTCGATCTCGGAGTTCACTCCGTAGCTCGCGATGAACTGCCGCTTGAAGGTCGGGTCGTTCCAGATCGCGGCGAGGTCGCGGTCGGCCAGCAGCGGCGCCACGGGCCGGGCCGGCGGCGCGGCGCCGCCCTCGCCGGCGGGGGCGGACGCGGCGGGCGGCGCGGCGAGCGAGAGATCGGGGGGCGCCGCGGGGCTCGCGGCCGCGCCGTCGCGGCCGGCGCTCGCGCAGCCGGCGAGGAGGAGCGCGACGAACGGGAGGGCGCGACGCGTCGGGGGGAGGCCAGCGTGGGTCATGTCGTCAGCTCGGCTTGAAGCGCATCGGCGCGCGCATGCGGCAGCTCACGCGCTGGCCGCCGCGCACCGCCGGCTCGAACTTCCAGCGCTTGACCGCGTCGAGCGCCGGCTGGTTGAAGGCGGGGTCGTTCGACTTCTCGACCTTCGGGCTCACCACCTTGCCCGTCGCGTCGACGACGAAGACGAGCGTCACGACGCACTCGACCTTGCGGCCGCGCATCGAGGAGGGATAGAGCGGCGTCGACTGGAAGATCGGGCGCGGCTTCTGGTCGATCTCGGCGAGGCTGAACGCCGAGTCGAGCTTGTCGCCGAGGCCGTCGGCCTTGCCGGTGCCGCCGATGCGGCCGCCCGACGCGAAGCTGAAGGCGTCGCCGAAGTCGCCGCCCGCGCCGCCGCGGCCGAGGAGCGCGTCGGAGATCGAGCTCAGGCTCGCCGCGTCGAGCGCCGGCGCCTGCGACGCGTCCGAGAGCTCGAGGCTGCGCAGGAGCTCGGCCGCGTCGGGCGCCTCCTCCTTCTCGACCTCGATCTCGTCCTTCGCCTCAGCCGTCTCCTCCGGTTTCTTCGCCTCCTCCTCGGGCGCGTCGGTCGCGCTCAGGAGCTCGACGTCGCGCGTCTTCGCGGCGGCCACCGGCTCGCCGCCGCCGCCGACGATGAGGCCGCCGAAGGTGATGAAGGCGAGGTGGAGCACGATCGCGCCGACCACGGCGAGCACGAGTCCCATGGCGTCACCTCTTGTCCGTGTTGATGCCGACCTTGACGATCCCGATCTTGCGGACCTCGTCGAGGACCGTGACGACGTGCTTGAAGTCGGCGCCGGCGTCGCTGTTGATGACGACCTTCGGGTCCTTCTGCGTCGTCTTCAGCGTCTGCAGCTTCATCGGCAGCTGCGCGAGCGTGATCTTCTCCTTGTTGAAGAAGACGTCGCCCTTCTCCGTCACGCTCAGCGTGACCGTCTTGTTCATCTCGTTCTGGTCGCCGAGCGACGCCGCGCTGCCGGCCGCGGGCAGCGCGACCTGCACGCCCTGGTTCTTCGTCATCGACAGCGAGACCATCACGAAGGTCGCGAGCAGGAAGAAGATGATGTCGATCAGCGGGATGATCTCGATCCGTGCCTTCGTGCCCGGCGCGCCGGCGGAGGAGTGCATCGTCAGGTCCCCGCGCCGACGGGCGCGCCCGCGGGATGGGGCGCCGCCGCCTGCTGGTGGGTCAGCAGCTCGAGCTGCGTCGACGCCGACTCGAGCTCGTGGCGCGCCTCGTTCAGCCGCGCGTTCAGGAAGTTGAACGGCAGCAGCGACGTGATGGCGATGCCGAGCCCGAACGCCGTCGCGATCAGCGCCTCGGCGATGCCGCCGGTGATGGCGCCCGGCGCGCTCAGGTCGCCGCCGATCAGCGAGAAGGAGCCCATCATCCCGGTCACGGTGCCGAGCAGCCCGAGCAGCGGCGCGAGCGTGATGACGGTGTCGAGGATCGGGATCCCGCGCTGGAAGCGCTTGAGCTCGCGCGCCTGCGCGTAGAGGAGCGCGTCGGGCAGCGACCGCTCCTTGTGCTCGAGCGCGTAGCTGAGCGCGCGCACCACGAAGTCGCGCGAGCCGCGCACCGTGAGGATCGCGCTCTTGCAGTCGCCCTTCTCGACCTCGGCGAAGAGGCGCGTGCGCGCGTGGCGGTCCTGCTTGCGCCGCTCGTTCAGCAGGAAGAAGACGCGCTCGAGGACGACGCCGAGCGCCAGCACCGACGCGAAGAGCAGCGGCCACATGATCGGGCCGCCCTTCTCGAAGATGTGGAAGAGGTTGGTCTTCTGCACCAGCGCGCGCAGCGCCCCGCCCAGCGACGGATCGACCGGCGCGACGCCTTCGCCCTGCGCGACGAGGTCCGAGAGTCCGAGCTGCATCGCTCCCTCCAGGGGTCGGATCAGGGGCCGCGTCGAGCCCGTCTGCGGGACGACGAGGCCGGCCACGCCGCTCTTCGAGCGGAAGAGGGCGAGCGGCCCGAGCACGGCGAACTGGCCGTCGAGCACGTTGCCCGCGAGGTCGACCCCTTCGCCGTCGAAGCGCATGCCGCCGACGGCGTCGAAGAGGCGCTTCAGCGTGACGGCGACGAAGGCGGCCTGGCGCGAGAACTTCTCGGCCGCCGCCAGCGTCTTGTCCTCGATCGCCTGCTTCGCGCGGATCAGCGGCTCGCCGCAGTACTGCAGCTCGCTCACGTGGATGCGCGTCTCGAAGGTGCGCGCGTACTCGTCGAGCAGGTTGGCGACGTAGCCCTGCTCGTCCTCGCGCTCCTTGATGAGCTGGCGGATCCCGGCGAGCTCGAGGTTGCCCTCGTCGACGAGGCGCGTGACGCGGTCGTGCTCCTTGCGGAGGTTCGCGAGCTTGTCCTCGAGCTGCGTCAGCTCGTTGGCGAGCGGCAGCTTCTCGTTGGCGATCGTCTCGCGCAGCGCGGCGAGCTCCGCGAGGCTGCGCGCGAGGTCCTGCTCCGCGGAGCGGGAGAGGCGGCCCATCGGCTCGTCGGCCGCGACGGGAACGGCGGGCTTCTCCTGCGCGGGCTCGTCGCCCGCGAGGAGCGCGAAGCTGCAGGCGACGCTGCGGACGAGGCCGCAGGCGACAGGGAGGAGGGGGATCATCGGATCTTGACCGGCAGCGGCACGAAGGCCGGCGTCTGCTTGCCCGCGACGATGTCGAGCGCGGTGAGCACCTCGCCCGCGATCGCCTTCGACGCCTCCCAGCTCCAGCCGTCGCCCGACGGCCGGCCGATGCCCGCCTCGCCGTTGGAGCCGACGTAGTAGGCCTGCGCGAGTCCGACGTAGAGGACGCGCACCTCGGCGCGCGTGCCGGCCGCCAGCTCGCGCACCTCGTACTCGACCGCCATCTCCTGGTTGGCCTTGGTCGTCTCGTTCAGCATCCCGAGCACGTTCTGGAACCGTTCCGCGACCGACACCTTCGTCGTCGCCGGGTCCTCCGGCATGCGCTGGAACAGCGGCAACAGGCGCTTCTGCAGCGGCTCCGGCAGCGTTCTCATCAGCCGGCGCACCTCGCCCTCGAAGCCGGTCACGGCCGCGGTGAGCTGCGCGCCGACGGCCTTCAGCTGGTCGTCCTGCGCCTTGAGCTCGTCACGCTTCGCGTTCGCCTGCGCGACCCCGGCCTGCGCCTGCGCGAGCTTCTCCTCGAGCGCGGCGATCTCCTGACGCACGAGCTCGAGGCGGCCGGTCAGGATCTCCTTGCCCTGCTGCCACTCCTTGCGCTCCTTCGCGAGGACCTGCTCGGTCTCGATCCACTTCTCCATCGTGAGGCGCGCCTCGGCCAGCGTCGGCTTCGGCGCTTCCTGCACCGCCGCGCGGGCGAGCGCGACGGCGAGCGAGGGCGCGAGCGCGAGCGCAACCGTGAACGAACGGGTCATCAAGTTCCTCCGCGAGCGATCGTCGGGTGGCTCCTTCGGCGCGTGGTTCCGCCGCCGGTGGAGCAACCCAGAACCTAGGCGCGCTCCGTGAAGGCCCGGTGAGGAGCGGATGAGGAAGCCGGGACGCCGTGTGAAGAGCGCGACGCGCGCGGCGGGCCGCTCGCCGCGGCGGCGCGCGCTCGGATCAGAAGCGGAACTCGGCGCCGAGGCCGATCGAGTAGTCGATCCCCTTCGTGTAGGAGGTCTTGGTCTTCTCCGACGTGACCGGCGAGCGATAGACCTCCTTGATCTCCGGGTTCGTGAGGTTGGTCGCCTGCAGGATCAGCCGCAACCACGGCCCGAGCGGCTGCGAGAGCGTCGCGTTCAGCGTCGCGTACTCCTTCGCGTAGACGTGCGGGATGAAGTTGCCGTTGTAGGTCGTCGCGCCGGCGACGAGCGTGTCGCCCGTCACGGTCCAGAAGAGCGCGAGCTGCGTGCCCGTCGCCTCGACGTCGTAGGTGGTGTAGACGTTGAAGAGGTGCTCGGGCGCGTTGGTCATGTCGCGCGACGTCATCGGGACGTCGATGTTCGGCAGCTCGAAGATCGCGATCTCGTCGTCCGGCAGGTCGACGCGCGCGTGGATGAAGGTCGCGTTCGCGCCGAGCGAGAGCCCGCCCAGCGGCTTCCAGAGGTCGCCGAGCCCCTGGCGCGCCTCGAGCTCGTAGCCGGTCATCTTCCCGCGCGGGTAGTTCTGCGCCGTCGTGTAGGTGAAGCTGATCACCTTCTGCACGTACTCGATCGGATCCTCGATGTCCTTGTGGAACCACGACGCCGACAGGAAGGTCGTCGGCTGCGGCCGCCAGTCGAGGCGCAGGTCCCAGTTCTGCAGCTTGCTCATGCCGAGCTCCGGGTTGCCGATGAAGATCGGCCCGCCCAGGTAGTCCTGCTGCATGATCGGCGTGAGTTCCTTGAACGTCTGGCGCGCGATCGTCCGGCTCCAGCTGCCGCGCAGCGTCACTTCCTGCCACGGCTCGTAGGTGAGCCCGAGCGCGGGCAGCAGGTGCTCGTCCTCGAAGTCGACGTCGGCGTCGCCCGGGTTCAGCGCCACCGGCCCGACCGAGCCCGGCGGGAACCAGGTCGCGCCCGACTCGGGCTCGTTCACGACGCCGATCTTCGTCGACTCGCGGCGCGCGCCGCCGATCAGCGTCAGCGGCTTCGCCAGCGGCATCTCGACCATGCCGTACCACGCCGTGACGTCGATCTCGCCCTTGTAGTCGACGTCGAACGACGACGCCGTGATCGGGTGGCCGGGCTCGTCGGGGAAGACCTCGCTCCACGGCTCGTCCCAGTCGCCGTTGAAGGTCGAGTTGTCGTTGAAGTTGCTGAACGTGTCCTGGTCGAACTTGCGGTCGACCGAGTCGTCGAAGTACCCGAACTTCACCTCGCCCTCGCGCTTGCTCCACTGCTCGAACGGGAGGTGGAGGTCGACCGCGTACTGGTCGCTCTCCTCCTCGATCTTCTTCCAGATGCGCTGGAAGTTGCCGAGCGTGAAGTTGGCGCCGGGCTTGTAGCCCACCCAGACCGGCGGCTCGAGGAAGGGCGGCAGGAACGGCGGGAAGCCGGGGTTCAGCACCTCGGGCAGCCAGAGCGCGCCGAACTGCCGCTTGTCGGGCTGGTCGAGGTCGGCGCGCGAGCGCGAGACCGACCAGTCGAGCTTCGGCTCCAGCAGCTTGAACGGCCCGAGCGAGTGCTTGCCGATGCGGAGGTCGTGGTCGCCGTGGAACTGGAGCGAGTCGGACGACCGCTCCGTGTACTCGAGCGTCTCGAGCCGCAGGTAGGGCGCCGAGTCGCGGTTCTGCGGCAGGTTGCCGGGATCGTTGATGTCGTCCTTGTCGTAGCCGGGGAAGAAGTACTCCTTGCTGCGCGTGTCGGTCGCCAGCGTCGCCACGTCCTCGGCCGTGCGCGTGTAGAGGTAGTTCACGTGCACCGAGTGGTGGTCCGACTCGAGGCCGGCGGTCGCGAGGCCGCCCCACTGCACCATCTGGCTGCCGCGCGTCACGTCGAGCAGCCCGGTCTTGAACTCGCCGCCCGGCGCGCCCTGCGTCGTCACGGGCGTCAGCGGATCGCCCGGGTTCTCGACCCACCACGAGTCGTCGACGCCGTCGTCGTAGAAGGAGCTGTCGCGCTCGTAGAAGAAGCTGACGAGCCCGCCGAGCTTCCAGTCGCGCCCGAGGTTCCACTTCGTGCCGGCGGCGAGCGACATCTTCCAGTCGTCCGGCGCGTGCTCGGTGGTCGTGCCGGCCGCGCCGTCCCAGTCCTGCCCGAGCTTGTCGAGCTGCTGGTGGCGCGAGTGGTCCTCGCCCCACGTGTTCACGCCGCCGCCGTGGTAGGTGAGGAAATCCTCCTCGCCCCACACCTGCGAGTTGGCGCTGCCCTGGATCTTGAGCTGCAGCAGCGACTCCTCCGGGATCCCCTTGAGCACGACGTCGACCGCGCCGCCCGACGCGTCGCCCTGCTGGTCGGGCGTGAAGGTCTTCGAGACCTGGATGCTGTCGATGACGGGCGACGGGAACTGGTCGAGCTCGACGGCGCGCTTGTCCTCGTCGGCGGACGGGAGGCGGACGCCGTTCAGCTGCGAGCTGACGTAGCGGTCGGGCAGCCCGCGCACGACGGCGGTCTTGCCGTCGGCGACCGACGCGCCCGCGACGAGGCGCAGCGCGCTCGCCGCGTCGCCCGCGCCCGAGCGGCCGATGAGCTCGGAGCCGATCGAGTCGAGCAGCTGCGGCGTCTCGAGCCGCAGCTCGAGCAGCGCCGCCTCGCTCGCGCCGCCCTTCATCAGGTCCTCGACGACGAACTCGTCGAGCTCGGTGTAGTCGCCCGGCAGCGCGACCGCGAGGTCGGTGAGCTTGCCGGCGGTCACGACGACGTCGACCCGCACGACGCGGAGGTAGCCCTCCTTCGAGAAGACGACCGTGTAGCGGCCGGGCGGCACGTCGCGCAGCGCGAAGCCGCCCTGCTCGTCGCTGACGGTCGACTGCTTCGTCTCGACCACCAGGACGGTCGCGCCCGCCAGCGGCGCGTCGAACTCCTTGTCGCTGACGGCGCCGCGGATCGCGCCGGCCTGCTGTGAGGCCGACGCGATCGCGGCAGGTACGGGGAGCAACGCCGCGGCCAGCACGGCGCCGCACCACCGTTGGCTCACCACGGGTCGGCCAGCTCCGCGCGGATCTTCGCCAGCCGGGCTCTCAGTTCGGGGTCGGGCGCGACGCCGTTCAGCGCCATCGAGCAGCAGGTCGCGACGAGGTCGTCGCAGCGCGGCCGCGCGTTCGGGTTGCTGGCGCCGTCGGCCGTCGCGAGCTTGTAGGCGACCAGCGCGCCGCCGTCGTCGCCGATCGCGTGGTACGCCTCGGCGACCGGCCGCAACGCGCCGGCGCGCCAGATGTCGACGATCTTCGCGCGCGCCTCGCGGTACTCGGCGAAGGCGGCGTCGAGCTCGGCGCGGGCCGCGTCGCGCTCGCCGGCGCGGTGGCGCGCCGCCGCGGCGCGCGCCAGCAGCGGCACGCGCTGCTCGGGCAGGAAGTGGCCGTCGAGGACGCGCGCGCGCGCGGCGGCGACCAGCCGGAGCGCGGTCGCCGCGTCGCCGGCGGCGAGCGCCGCGTCGGCCATCCGCAGCTGCAGGTCGATGACGCGGTCGGCGGGCATCTTCGCCCACGCGCGCTCCAGCGCCGCCTCGACGCGGTCGCGCAGCGCGCCGTCGCCCTGCACGCGCGCGTAGCTGGCGACGCCGTCGTCGAGCGCGGCCAGCAGCTGGCTGAACTCCGCGCGCGGCCCCATCTCCCCGAGCTTCGCGAGCTGCGCGTCGACGACCGCGGCCGTCAGCGGCTCGGGCTTCGCCGGCAGCGGCCCCGCCAGCAGCGCCGCCTCGGCCTGCGCGATGCGCGCGGCGATGCGCTCGTGGCGCCACTCCTGGTCGTCGGGGTCGACCGGCAGCTCGGCGAAGGCGCGCGCGAGGTCGAGCGCCTTCACCGCCTCGCCGGTCCGGCCGCGCGTCGCGCAGCGCCACGCGATCTCGGCGTAGCCCGCGCCGCGCCGCCAGTTGGCGATCTTCTCGGCGACGGCCAGCGCGCGGTCGGGCTGGTCGAGCTCGAGCCACGCGTCGAGCACGACCTGCTGCGCGCGCGAGCGGTTCTTCACGTGCGGCGCCAGCGGCATCGCGCTCGCCGCGTCGAGCGCGAGGTCGAGCAGCTCGCCCTGGAACGGCGCCGTCGAGCGCGCCGCCTGTCCCGGCGACGACGCGGCGCCGTCGTCGGGATCCGGCGGCGGCGTCGCGCGCGCGAGGCAGAAGGAGAGGAGGAAGGAGACGGACAGCAACGGCCCGGGTCGGACGTTCATGGAGGAGACCAACCAGTGGAACAAGAGGAGCGAGTAGGCGCGCGGCGGGC
>Ga0315910_10000137_pt1 | contig 91988 bp, 64 predicted proteins | sample EdamamesoilMG_FD_204470 | JGI IMG/M metagenome (GOLD analysis project Ga0315910, IMG submission 204470) | Garden soil microbial communities collected in Santa Monica, California, United States - Edamame soil | ecosystem: Environmental > Terrestrial > Soil > Garden | place: USA: California...
AGCCTACTATCGAAGAGATTTACAAAACCGGAACAGTAGCCAAGATTGTAAAAATGCTGGTGCTGCCCGATGGTAATACTACGATTATCATTCAAGGAAAGAACAGGTTTGTGATCAACGAGTTTGTGCAGGAAGAACCTTTTCTTACCGCGCGCATTGCACTTCAACCTGAGCAAGCCAACGTGGGTGGAAAAGAAGCGAAGGCATTGGTGCAATCGCTCAAGGATGCCGCTACAAAAGTATTGCGACTCAATCCGGAAATTCCGCAGGAAGCACAAGTAGCCCTCGATAACATTTCGAGTATGTCTTTTCTTGTGCATTTTCTGTCGTCCAATCTTAATGTTGATGTAACCGAAAAACAAAAGATACTGGAGACACACGGCATCATGGAACGCGGCACACTGTTGCTGCAGTACATGCTCAAGGACATCCAGATGCTGGAAATAAAAAATGAAATCCAGAAGAAAGTACACACGGACATCGATCAACAGCAACGCGATTATTTTTTGCGTCAGCAAATAAAAGTATTGCAAGATGAGTTAGGGTACGATGGGCCGGATAAGGAAGTAGAAAAATTTCGCAAGCGGGCCGAAAGTAAGAAGTGGCCCAAAGCGATGGCCGTGCATTTCAATAAAGAACTGGATAAACTTCTTCGCATCAACCCAATGGCTGCTGAGTATCCGGTGGCAATGAATTATGTTGAGTTTATGCTCGACCTGCCGTGGGAAGATTATACCGTAGACGACTTTGATCTGAACCGTGCTCGGAAAATTCTCGATCAGGATCATTTCGGTCTTGAGAAAGTTAAAACTAGAATTCTGGAGTACCTGGCCGTGTTGAAACTGAAGCAAGACATGCGCGGGCCAATACTTTGTTTATATGGACCGCCCGGTGTTGGAAAAACTTCGCTGGGACGTTCCATCGCCAAGGCGTTGCAGCGCAAGTATGTTCGCCTGTCGTTGGGTGGTGTGCACGATGAGGCCGAGATTCGTGGCCATCGCAAAACGTATGTAGGTGCCATGCCTGGAAAAATTTTGCAAAACATCAAGAAAGCACAATCGTCTAATCCGGTTTTTATACTGGATGAAATCGACAAAATAAAATCTGATTTTCGTGGTGATCCATCTTCAGCCATGCTTGAAGTGCTCGACCCTGAACAAAACAATACCTTCGGTGACAACTACCTGGAAGTGGATTACGATCTCTCCAAAGTGTTGTTCATCGCTACCTCCAATACATTGGATACGATTCATCCGGCCTTACGCGACAGGATGGAAATTATTGAGGTGACAGGCTATACCTTAGAAGAGAAAGTAGAGATTGGCATCAAGCACCTTGTTCCCAAACAATTGAAAGAACACGGGCTGAAAGCTTCACAAGTTAAAATTACCAAGGGTGCCATTGCCAAAGTAATCGACAGCTACACCCGCGAGTCAGGGGTTCGAAACCTGGAGCGGAAAATTGGTACGTTGGTGCGCAGCATTGCCAAGTCGGTGGCTATGGAGGAAGCGTTCGATAAAGTAGTAACCGAAGAAACGGTGCGTAACGTACTGGGAGCGGAAATCTTTGATGAAGAACTTTATCAGGGAAACGATATTGCCGGTGTGGTTACGGGCCTGGCCTGGACACAAGTAGGCGGTGAAATACTTTTTGTTGAATCGAGTTTGAGTAAAGGCAAGGGCGCGCTTACTATTTCCGGTCAGTTGGGCGATGTGATGAAAGAATCAGCGATGGCTGCGCTTTCCTATCTGAAATCAAATGCTGAATCACTCAACATCGATTCACGGGTTTTTCATCAGTACGATTTACACATTCACGTTCCAGCAGGAGCGGTTCCGAAAGATGGGCCATCGGCTGGTATCACCATGCTTACATCATTGGCTTCCATCTATACGCAACGCAAAATAAAAGACAAACTCGCCATGACCGGTGAGATTACCTTGCGCGGGAAAGTATTGCCCGTGGGAGGTATTAAAGAAAAAATTCTGGCAGCCAAACGCAGTGGTATCAAAGAGATTGTGTTGAGTGCTAAGAACAAGCGCGATATCGATGAGATCGAGAAGACGTACATTAAAGGTCTCACATTCCATTATGTGGATACGGTGGCCGATGTATTGAAGGTAGCTTTGCTGAAAGAAAAGGTGAAAGACCCAATGATATTTCACCTGAACGATGCCAAGATTTCCTGAGCAGCGATTGTTGATTAATAATTTTTACCTGGCAAAGTAAATTCATTTCCAGGGTCAAAAATCACCAATCCTAAATCACAAATCATCCCTGTTTTCCGATATTGCAGTCAAAACTCCGCTCTGTGTTGAAGAAACAAATACTGCTTCTGTTTTGGCTCATGGCAAGTCTGCCATTATCTGCGCAGATCGGTGGAAAGAAATCGTTCGAATTCCTTAACGTTCCCACCAATGCCAGGCTTGCTGCGCTCGGTGGTGTGAATGCATCCTTGCGCGATCGCGATCTCAATTTCTTTTATTCCAATCCAGCCTTGATTGGCGATACGCTCAGTGGCGTAGCCTCTGCCGGCTACCAGTTTTATGTGGCGGATGTTGGTCAGGCTACGTTCTCATACGCACATTCCTTCAATCGAATCGGCATGGTGTCGTTTGGTGTGCAGCATATGGGCTACGGTACAATTAAAAGTTATGATGCCACCGGGATGGAGACGGGCGATTTTACAGCAGGAGAAACTGCATTGGTGATGAGCAAGAGCCACCAGGTTTCAAATTTCCGGATTGGCGCTAATCTCAAGTTTGCATTCTCTACAATTTCAGGTTATCGCGCCAGTGCTATGATGATTGATCTGGGTAGTGTTTTTATTCATCCGAAGAAAGACTTCAATGTCGGCATCGTCATCAAGAATTTGGGATTTACGTTGTCAGAGTATTCAGCGACCAGTTCAACTGCATTGCCATTTGATGTTCAATTGGGTACTACGTTCAAACCCGAGCACATGCCGATCCGATTTTCGTTTACGGCCTACAACCTGGCGAAGTCAGATGTTACTTACTTCAATCCGAATGACAACACCGAAGAGCCGCGTACGTTGGATAAGGTACTCAGACGCGTTAATTTCGGGGCTGAAATTCTGTTTCATAAAAACGTGAATGTGCTAGTAGGGTACAATTACCTGATTCACCAGGAATTGAAACTGGAAGAAGCCGGAGGTGCTGCCGGTCTTTCCGTTGGTTTTTCGGCCCGCGTAAAAGCCTTCGAATTTGTTTTTAGCAGGGGGGCGTATGTGGTGGGTAACGCAGGATATTCGTTTACCTTGTCGGCCGATATCAATTCGATTTTAAAGAGACGATAGTATTATGATGGATCCTAAGTTTTTAACGCCCAAGCAAATTGTTGAAGAACTCGACAAGTATATTATCGGGCAGTACGAGGCCAAGCGAAATGTAGCCATTGCACTCCGTAATCGCTGGCGGAGAATGAATGCGCAGCCGGATATTCAGAAAGAAATTGTGCCCAACAACATTTTGATGATTGGCGCTACCGGTGTGGGTAAGACTGAAATTGCACGGAGATTAGCCAAGATAGCCGATGCACCTTTCGTTAAAGTAGAGGCTTCAAAGTTTACCGAAGTAGGCTATGTGGGGCGCGATGTTGAGAGCATGGTGCGCGATCTGGTGGAGCAATCTGTGAACATGATTAAAGCACAAAAGAAAGAAGCTGTAAAAGAGAAGGCCACACAGGCGGTTGAAGATATTATTCTCGATGCGCTCATTCCTCCCTTGCGTGATCAATCCGCCAAACCGATGGGATTCTCAAAACCGCTGGAGCAACAATCGGCCGAGATGCCCGAAGGCGATGTGGAGTTGAACGAACGCACACGGAATCACTTTCGGGAGAAGATTCGCAAGGGTGAACTGGAAGATCGTAAAATCGATATCAACATCAAGGGGAGCAACGGTTCCAATGTAGGCATGGTAGGAGCCGGCATGATGGACGAGGTTTCCATGATGAACTTGCAGGAGATGATTAACGGCATGATGCCGAAGAAAAGCAAGAAGCGAAAAGTAACCGTAGCCGAGGCGCGCAGAATATTATTGGAAGAAGAAGCGGCTAAACTCATCGATATGGATGAGGTGAAGGAAGAGGCCATTCAGCGGGCCGAAGACTCCGGAATTATTTTTATTGATGAGATCGATAAAATAGCTTCGGGTTCCAAGAAAGGTGGCAGCGGCCCCGATGTGAGCCGTGAGGGCGTGCAACGTGATTTACTTCCTATTGTGGAAGGAAGTACCGTGAACACAAAACATGGCGTGATCAAAACCGATCATGTATTGTTCATTGCAGCCGGGGCGTTTCACATTGCAAAACCTTCTGACCTTATTCCCGAACTGCAGGGACGATTTCCCATTCGCGTTGAATTAAACAACCTCACGAAGGAGGATTTCATCCGTATCTTAAAAGAGCCACGCAACGCACTCACCAAGCAATACCAGGCCTTGTTTCAGGCCGAAGACGTAGATATTGTTTTTACCGATGATGCCATCGATGAGATTGCTGGCACTGCGTTTACGATCAATGCAGAAGTCGAGAACATTGGCGCGCGCAGACTCCATACTGTTATGAGCCGTCTGCTCAATGAATTTCTCTTTGATGTTCCCGACACGATAGGCGCCAATGCACACATTGCCATCAATGCCGATATGGTGAAGGAAAAGCTGAGTGGCCTGGTGAAGAACAAGGATCTAAGTGAGTACATTCTCTGATGAAATTCTGCTGGCTAATTTTAGTTTGTGTTTCATTCTTCGCCACACAGGCGCAGGATGATGTAATCGTAACGGCTGCACCACAAACAAGTATAGCTGATTCGATTCGCACGCAGTACATCAAACCTTTCCCCGACCATTTTTTTGTCTGGCCAGTACTGAAGCAACGCAGTCTCGATTTTGAAATGCGCAGCCTGGAGGGCGATAAGAAATCACTCACCTATAAATCAAACAAACCGTATAGTATTGGCATAGGAGCATACCTTTTTGAGCTCGCGGTAGAGCTTACCTTTGCCATACCGTTAAATGAGGAAAGCAAGCGAATTTATGGCGAGTCAGATGCACGTGATTTGCAATTGAACGTGATCGGGAAACGGTGGGGTGTGGATTTGTACCGGCAGAAGTACAGTGGTTTCTATATTGACGATCCAGATGTAGAAATGCAACCTGATCAACCGTATCCACAGCGTGCCGATATCGAAACAAGAAACACCGGGGCCAGTGTTAATTACACCTTCAACCACCAGAAGTTTTCGTTTCGATCCGCATACAACTTTGCCGATCGGCAATTGCGCAGTGCCGGGTCGTTTGTACTCTTTGGGGGCATCAGTTGGTTTAGTGCTGCCGGAGATTCGGCCATCATCAATCCGGTGTATGCCCCAGGTTTTGGTGAAGCAGCCGACATTCGAAAAATTAAAGTAACCACGCTGTCGGTAGCTCCGGGTTACACCTACAGCCTTATTTATAAAGGTTTCTACCTTAACGGAGCGCTGGCAATAGGTCCTGCCCACAACTGGCTGTACTTTGAAACCGACAATGGTGATTCGAAGAATGACATCAAGTTTAATTTTTCCATTGCCGGTCGTATTGGTATTGGCTATAATGGTGATGTTTTTTTTGGCGGCCTCAGTTTTATGAACCAGGGACGTAACGCCAAGTTCGACACCATCGAATTGTCCAGTTCGTTTGCTACCTTCAAAGTGCTTTTTGGCTTCCGCTTCCGCGAGTTTGGAATTCTTAAAAAGCGGGTAGCTGATTTGCCAAAAGAATTTTTGAAGTAATCCTTTCAATTAACATTATGAAGCATGCGTGAAAAGCAGGTTCACGTTCTCATCGGCTGTGCCGATGCGCGCGACCTCAGTCAGGTGCAATTGGATGCCATTGCAAAAATTACAGAAGAGTTTAATCGCCAAGGCATTGAGGTGGAGATGCACGCCATTCGGGCCGCAGGTTCATTCCTTTCGCCCGATGTAGTGATGGACATCAAACGTACCTTTGAACAAGCCCAGCGAAGTTGTAGCGATCCTCAACAGGTGGTAAGCCACTACGTACATATTCAAACGCATGGTCACCTTACGGAAGATTCGAACGATCATTACATCAGTCACGTACACGATCTGAAGATTGTAGACGGCTCGCCCTTGAACTGCGGTATGTTGGGTGCTTCAGCTGTTGGTGTGGAGATCGAGCAAATGATTGTAACCGAGAAGCCGGTGATCAGCGTGAGAGGTAAGAAAATTACAATCGATAACGATACGAAAATCAAACAACTTCTGCGCGAGGTGTATGCCTATGATGGCTACCTGGCCGGTGACTGGATTAAAAGCATTGACTTGTTGCGCACGCACCCACGTCATCAGCGGACTACCCTGGAGAAAATTATTGCCAGCGATCCGGAATTAAAGATGCTCAATATTCAAATCACCTCCGGTATTATGGACTACGCCATTCATTCCCTCATTCGGGTAGACGATGGAGAACCTGCGGTACCTTTCTGGGATAGTGTGCAACTGGAAGTTCGCAAGCATGCGAAGAACGACCGAAAGGCGAAGGACCAGTTGATTATGCAATCGCAAAATCAGAAACCATTAGCAGGATTACTTTGCATGAGCGACCCGCGCATGTCATCGCGCCACACCGCTGCGAACTTCTACATGAACTTGAAAAATATTGAACATACTGGCGAGTATCTGCCCAACACCGTGTTTAATATGACGGGCAGTTCGTTTGATATTCCGCATACACCGTTTGGTCCGTACGTGATAGCCGGCTTCTACTATTCCGTACGTCATCTCGGTCTCACCGATCAGATGGTGATGGGCTACGATGTTAATCAAACCAGCCGCATTCTTCAGAAGATTAAGAACGATCCGTTGATGAGCATGGTGGTTAAAAAGTTTAACGTAAATCTGATCGCAATCAGTCAGCAGGAGTTAGCTGGTTAACGATTTTGGATACGGTAATTAAAAAGAAAAGGACTTCGGTAGGAAGTCCTTTCTTTTTGTAGTCCCGGCAGGAATCGAACCTGCATCTTCAGAATCGGAATCTGAAATACTATCCATTGTACTACGGAACCAAACTACTATTCTCCATTGGCCCTTGGGAGTATTACAGAGCAAAAGTACAGTTCGCAAAAATAATCAAAGTTATGGGGCTTCAAACTTCCTTGTAAAAATACCCTTGGATAATCGTCATGGGCTTAGTTTCGCGGAATGTGGCGCTCCATAAAGCTTTCGCTGGCATTGTTCCAGCCCTGAAATGCTTTGCTTCGCTGGGCATTCAATTTTTCCAGTGACTTATTGGATAATTTAAGAGCCTCGTTTACTTCGTTAACCGATTTGTTGTAGGCATCAATGTCGGCTTGTGTTCGCTTGGCAGCCGGTTTTGCGTCAAAAGCCTTGCGTATTTTATCAAACTCGCCCTGTTTTACAAGAAAGGCGCTCTGGGCAGGTACCAGATTTTCTGCTTCATCTTTGCAGTGCTCCAGGAATTTGCGACATGCATTCAGTAGGGAGCCATCGCCATTGAAAGTACGGATGGTATCCAGTTGCTTTAGTCCTTCGCTGGCAAACCGCGACAATGCTTCGCGGTTTTGTTCTACGCTGTTCAAGTCTTTTTTATTGAAGGCTTCGGTGAGATATGCTTCCTGCTTGAAATTTTTGAAGAAGATCAGATACAACGGCCGATGGTAGGTGTTCACCCTGGCAACCTGTTGCATTTTTTTATCCAGTTTGGTTTCATCGCCATCAACCAACGTAATGTTGTTACGCAGGGCAAACGATTTGTAAACCGGCTGAATCTGACGATTGGCATTCTCAAGCACTTCGCCTGCTTTATCCTGTGCCAGAAGGTAAGCTTCCATCTTGTCGTACGATTGTTCAGCAATTTCTTCCATGTCTACAATCTTGTGGTAGTCTTCGTTGAACACCTTGAACAGGATATCCCAGTAATTTTTATAGGCATCACGCAGTGAAGCATCCCCTTTGTACGGTTTGATGCGCGATGCATCGCTTAAGGCCTGTCGAATGGCTGCAACTACTTCCAGCCTGCGCTTCTCCAATTTACGGGCGCGGTTGCCGTGGGCCAACTCACTCACATAACTCATGTACTTTTCCGACAATTGCGTGGAACGACTGGTGAAGTACTCCATGTATTCTCCGGGTGTATCGGGTGCCTGTGCAGATACACCTTTACTTAGCACAACAAAACAGATCAATGCGACATAACGAATCATACTTATCTTTTTTATTTTTTAATTGTTCCCTGGTTCATATCAATCATGTCTGAAATGATCTGAAAAGATTCTTCCACATAGATATCTTCCTTGAGCCGTTTGATCCACGACTGATTCACCGAAGCAGCATACTCATCGGAGTCATATCGTTTGTTGTCGGCTTCGTGAACAGATACCTCAAACGTAGCCTGCTGGTGGGCAAGTGATTCCTGCAGCATTTTAAATTCACGCTTCCGGGCTTCTGTTTCCTTTTCAAATTCCACCCACGACAAGATGACGTCATCGTGTTCTTTTTTTAAAAATTCTTTTACCCACATAGCTGTTTTTGATACCTGCTGAAACGAACCGTTGGCAAGCACCCGTTCTTCGCTGCGCTCACGTAATTTCTTGGTGAAAAGCGGTAAGGCAGGTTTGTAGTACGTTCGCTTGAACACTGAATCGCGCGGTAACGAAAATGGTAGCGAGGACTCGTGATAATTAAGAGCATCAAAAATATCCGGAAGCAAAACATCGGGCGTAATACCCCGGCCTTGTACACTGCGGCCCGTTACACGGTAGAATTTTCCAGTTGTAATTTTCATTACACCCAAACCATTTTTGATTGACTCCAGTGAAAAATCTTCCATCGTTCCCTGCAAGGGAAAGAATTCCTGCTCGCTCCCTTTGCCAAAGGTGCGGCTGCCCACAATCAGTGCGCGGTTATAATCCTGGAGTGTGCTGGATAGAAATTCAGAGGCTGATGCACTTTGTCCGTTCACCATCACCACCATCGGGCCGTCATACACGGTTCCGCGATTCAAATCTTTTAGCGAAACCAAATCCAGTTTACCTTTACGGATACCCAGTGCACCCTCATCAACAAAGATACCTGCCATTTCCAATGCTTCATTCATGGAGCCGCCACCGTTGTAACGAATGTCAAAGAGGATGCCGCTGATGTTTTCTTTTCTCAACTTCATAATCTCTTGCGCTACATCGCTGGCACAGCGCGACCCTTCACTGCCTTCACCCCAGCGAGTGTAGAAATCAGGAAGGGAAATGTAGCCGATGCGATGCCGGCCTGTCAATATGTAACTGCGTACGTAATTTTCTTCGCGCGCAATTTTTTCTTTCTTCAGTTCTACCGTGATTTCCTGGCCGCTTATGTTTCGCACGGTGAATGCAATGGCGAGATGGTTTGATGCCATCAGGATTTCATCGACTTCCTCTCGTGACATACCGGTTACCTCAATCGGTTCGCGTCCCTGCCAGGCTAATCGTACAACAACATCCGATGTATGCAACGCTCCACTTCGCCAGGCGGGGCTACCGGGCGTAAGGCCGGCCAGCACGATATCTCCGTGTTCATTCTCATCAAGGGTAACACCAAAATAATATCCTTCGGTGCTGAGCGACATCAGAAAGTTTTCCATTTCAGTTGCCGGGAGATAGGTGGTATGCGGATCGAATACGCCACTGATACTTTGAAAGTAAACAGCGGCTACATGGTTATCGAAACCATCGGGATGTTCAAGTAATCGTTTGATGGTGCGGAGTTCAACCGACCTGACAATTGACCTTGCCTGCGGCTCACAGCGCTTGAAAAATGCAGACGATGTTTCTCCGGGTTTTTTCTCAACGTTAGTTATTCGGTTAAGTACCTCGAAGGCATGCTGCATGCGCCAGTTGTACAGGAGTTCAGGTTCGCTGGCGGCCCAGTTAACCGTATCTTCTACTAACCGTCCGGTTGTTTTTTCCGGAACAGGTGTTTTGCCAAGTTGCTCTACGATGCCTTGGGCGCGACCTAACGCGTTTCGGTAAACCGGCTTTAGTTCATTCAGAAATTTCCAGGAGGTGCCATTCAGTTCATCATCGAGCAGGTGTGTGTACTTGCGCAACGGTTTAAGTTCTGCCTCTGTGAAATATAATTTCTGCGGATCAAGATTTTCCAGAAAAAGTTTAAATACCTGTTCTGAAAAAGTATTGTCGATTATGCGGGGTTGCAGGTGCTTGCGGCTGAGCGCATTTTTAAGTAAGTAGGCTTCTGTTTGATGGTCGCGCTGAGCCCATAAGGCCGCGGGTAGGCAGAAACAACATAGAATAACAGCTAAACGCATTAGCGTGAAAAGTTCATTAATTTATTTCCCAGACCTAACCTGACGGGAATCTCCAAAAATAAGGAAAGTAGCCAAACCAAAATTGACTAGAGTCTTGAAAATTTCTCAAAGAATTCGTCCTTTCGTTTTCGCGATACTGTAATGTGCTGGTTGTTGCTCATCACTACATAGCCGGCATCACCGCGGGTAAATTTCGAAACGTGCTTCATGTTGATCAGGTAGGAGGCGTGAATCCGGAAGAAGTCATCGCGCTCCAGGAGTTCTTCCACATCTTTCAGTGTTTTGGAAATCACAACCTTGTCGCCTTTAGCCAAAAAGAATGTTGTGTAGTTGCTGTCGCTTTCACAATACAAGATGTCGTTGGTTTCTACAAAAACGAGGTGATCGGAGGCAGTTAGGGCAATACGTCTTACCTTGGGTTGCTGAGGTTTGAAATAATTCATCAGCATTTCCAACTGTTGTGAATGGCTGTTGGTTTTTCGTGTGGATACTTTTTCAATAGCTTGTTTTAGTTCATGAACCTGAACCGGTTTCAGAAGGTAGTCGATCGCACCAACTTTCAATGCCTGCAGCGCGTGTTTTGCTGTATTTGACATCACGATAATATCGAAGCTCTTTGTGGTTTGTTGAAGTAATTCAAAGCCGGTTAATTCAGGCATGTGGACATCAAGAAAGACAATATCCGGTTGAAGGGCCATAATTTTTTCGATGGCCTCACGCGGTGTGGTGCACGTGGCTACCAACTCCACATCTGGAGCAACCTTGCCAATCAACACCACAAGTAAGTGGATCGATTCGGGTTCATCGTCAATAATGATGGCCTTCATTAGGCGGGTGTACAATTAGTGAAACGTAAAATAGTAAGAAGTCGGCAAACCTTGTGTTCGTCAATACTATGTATTTTCCAGGCGAATTATATTCCAGGGTATTCAAGTCTTGAAGAGGAGGGACCGAATGTGCTGAAATGAATCGCGCATGGTTTCAAAGGGTGAATCACTGGGGGAATGCTTGCTAAGCATGGCAACTGTGAGGTGGTTCAATGCAAGCTTCCAGGCGGTTTCCATCTCGGATGTAAAGTTCGGACCTGATTCTTCCTGAATACTTCTTAACAGCAGTGCGTTGGCCCAGGGATAATAGTCGTGCACGACTCCCTTTTTAGTATGCAGTTCGCCCAAGTGTTGAAGCGGTTGTAGAACTTCAGCCTGCAAGTTATATTCTCCGGCTTTGGTTTCTACAAAACTGTACGCCACCAATTCAAAGACGCTCACAATTTTGGTAGACAGAATGGTAAGATCGTCAGGGAAGAGAGACTTTACCTCAGGATGTTGAGCGAATAAGCTTGAATAAAAGCGCATGGCCAGACGATCCGTATCTACGATGCGAAAAGTCTGCTTCAGCAGAGTCACCTGGTTGTCGCTTAGGGGTTGTAACGATGCGTTGTCCATGCAAACGATTTATGAATGAAGATAAAATCTGCAATAAATTCAAGCCTTCGCACGTAAATGGCAGCCATCGTGATTTTTTTACTCACCCTATATGCGCTTTACTCAATCGTCATGTCATTTACTCATCTTCATAAAGAATGGGTAAACCAGTGAAAATTCTGTTCGTATGAAGGCTGCATAACCTATTACATTATGAAAGCACAGCAAATTCAACTTGTTAAAGAAACCTGGAGTTATGTGATCACAAAATCGGATGAAGCCGGTGAGCTGTTTTACAGCCGGCTGTTTGAAGTCGCGCCAGGTGTCAGGCATTTATTTAAGGGAGAAATCAAAGAGCAGGCGCACAAACTTATGAGCATGGTAACGTATGTGGTAACCAAGCTTGAAAAACTGGATACCATTCTGGGTGAAGTAAGATCATTGGCCCAGCGTCATACTAAATATGGTGCGAAAGCCGAACATTATGCAGTGGTGGGCGAGTGCCTCATTTATACGTTAAAATCAGGGCTGGGCCATCGATGGAACAAGGAAACAGAAGAAGCGTGGCTGGCAGTGTATGGTGTTTTGTCAAATGCGATGATTGAAGGGCAGACAGCAGGAGCTCCGGTCCGCGCATAGTGAATGTACGGATTTGATTTTCTGACACCTGAAAAAGAGCAACCAGTATCGTCTGGTTGCTCTTTTCTATTATGTGGCTTTCCATACCACCTACATAATATTTTTTCATGCCATCACCACTGCAAACGTTAGCCCCCAGATTCAATCGGTTTTGTGGTGAAAAATATGGAAATTGGTAAGTAGATCTAACTCATTAACCTAACCACCTCATGACAAACCTCAACAGAAGAGCCTGGCTGAAGCGAAGCACGCTTACGCTGGGCAGTGCCATTGCCCTACCTTTTGCCGGTAAACTGGAAGCGATGCCCGCACTGGGTATGAAACCTTTCCTGGGGCATTACAACTTGCTGGAAGAGGAAATGATTGTAGTACAGGATGAAATGAAAGCCCGGTTGCTCGCGAACGAAAATCCTTGGGGCCCATCCAAAAAAGCTATTGCAGCGGTTGCCGATAGCGCAGCAAAAGGAAACCGGTACGTGTACAACAGTTCCATTAAAATGGCTGAAGTACTGGCCAACAAAGAGGGCGTTAAACCTGAAAATGTACTGCTCTCGGCCGGGTCGACCGATCTGCTGGAGAAAACAGCCTTCGCCTTATGCATGAAGGGTGGAAATGTAATCTCGGCTGATCCTTCGTATTTGTCGCTGGTAAAGACGGCCACCGCCATTGGTGCCACCTGGAAAAATATTCCACTCAAAGCAGACTACTCGCACGATCTCGATGCGATGGAAAAGGCAATTGATGCCGACACCAAACTGGTTTATATCTGCAATCCTAACAATCCAACCGGAACCCTTACACCGGCCGATGAGCTTAAAGCATTCTGCAAGCGAGTAAGTTCAAAAGTGCCTGTGTTTATGGATGAGGCCTACCTCGAATTGCTGGACGATTATGCAAAACAAACCACAGTTGGGTTGATCGCTGAGGGCTATGACATTATGGTGTGTCGTACGTTCTCTAAAATTCATGGCATGGCCGGTCTCAGACTGGGATACATGGTGGCACAAAAAGAGCGAACCAAGATGATTCAGGATCTGGTGCGCACCGAGATGGGAATTTCGGTAACATCGCTGGAAGGCGGAATGGCCAGCTTGAACGATGTTGAATTTCAACACTACACACGCACCAACAACAAGATAAACCGCGAGTACACCTTTGAAGAATTGAAGAAAGCCGGGCTAAATCCAATTCCATCGGTTACCAATTTTATTTTATTTCCGATTCAACTACCGCCAAAAGAACTCTTGGCAAAGATGATGGAGAAAGGGGTAGGCATGCGTGGTTTTGAAATTAATGGTAAGCCATATGGTCGTGTAAGTATTGGCACCATGCAGGAAATGAAACTTTTTGTGAAGAGTATAAATTCTGTTATCAGCTAGCATTCATGAGTTCAGTACAGACAACGCTTTCCTTACTGCTGCTCATTGTGTTGGGGTATTTATTCCGGGGTAAAATCAAAAGCCGGGAACAGCGTGAAGGCATTCGTACCCTCATCCTGAGCCTGGCGTTACCCGCCACTATTTTTGTTTCCTTAATCAAGATTAATTTTTCGTTTGAGTTGATGATCGTGCCGGTACTGGCGCTGGTTTTTAATGTTATCATGTATTTGCTGGTGAGCAAGCTTCCGGTACAAGCTCTGTTTAAGATGCCGATGAATCAGTATCGCGCTCTGATGTTGCTCATTCCATCGCTGGCCCCTGGCCTTTCATGTTTCCCGTTTATTCTAGAATACAGCGGAGAAGGTACTGTAGCCGTTGCCGCGTTGGCTGATCTTGGAAACAAAATTTTTGTGTTGATCGTGGCATATGTTATTGCCATGAAATGGTACTATGCTTCCAGTCGCGAGACAGAAGGTGAGCGCAAGGTAAATTTAAAAGAGGTACTGGTATCGCTGGTGAACGAACCGGTAAACATGGTGATTGTTGCGGCCATTGCTATGCTGGCGGTGGGCTTGTCGTACGATTCGCTTCCAGCGTTTGTTCGCATGAGCATTGATAAGATTAGCTTATTGATGACGCCATTGGTTTTGCTGTTTATTGGAATTTCAATCCGGTTAACCTGGCAGCAGGTGCGCACTATATTTTCATTTCTCTTCTTTCGGTCAGGTATTGCGTTTTTAGTTTCTGGATTACTCTTGCTGGTGTTGCCGATAAATGATTTGGCAACGGCTCTGCTTGTTGTTGTCTTTCCGCAAAGTGCCTGCAGCTTCTGGCCCTATTCACACATGGCGGTTGCCAGTGCACAAGAAAGTAAGCGCGGTGGTGATGGTCAAAAAACATTTGATCTCGACTTTGCCATGAATATCCTGGGATGTTCGATGCCATTTTCGGTGATGCTGATCATGCTGGTGTATAGTACTGGCGATTTTTTTGCCACTTCGCCCAGCGTGTTCTCATTAGCGGCAGCCTTTCTGGTGATCGCAGTTGTACCCTCGTTGATTCCCACCTGGCGGAGACAGGAAAGTCTGGTGAATGATTAGGTAGATATTCATTTGGTGAATCACGAACTTTCCTGTGCTATCTTGCCCACCAGATGATTGAACTTAGTAGTGTAAAAACAGCGCGGCAAGGAGTAACACTGTTTGAAGATCTTAATCTAAGCCTAAAGGCTGGCGAGCAGTGGCTGCTTCAAGGCCCAAACGGAAGTGGCAAGACGCTCCTGCTTGAGTTGCTCGCGGGTAAGCTTCATCCTGTAAAAGGAGAAGTACGTATAGATTTTATTGACGGAAATACCTGGGACGAACGCTACGCACAACGCAGGCAATTTATTCACTATATGCCTGCACATGCTGTTCAATCGTTGATCAAACAAGATCAGCAGCAATACTACCAGCAGCGTTACTATGCCATTGGTGATGAGCAAGAACTTACTGTACACAACTTGCTAGGTTCTGTTGACGCACTGGAAAGCTTACGTCTACCATCAGAATTTTCCATTGATCATCTTTTGTCGCTACCCGTAAACCGGTTGTCGAATGGGCAGCTAAAAAAGCTGTTGTTGATTAAGGTATTGCTTACCGGCATTCCGCGGGTGTTGTTATTGGATTACCCTTTTGAAGGACTCGATCGCGAAAGCCGCCAGGCGTTGTGCCGGTTTATTGATTTTCTGATCGATGAACACCATGTTCAGGTGATGATTGCCGATCAGCATCATGAACTGCCCGCACGCATCAACCGGGTACTTCGCATGGACAACAAGAAGGTAGTGGCGCACGAACCATACCATGCGCCTGAAACAGAAACTCAACAGCATGCTGCAATGCATTCGCCTGTACAGTCATTAATAACTGTGGTACCCGTAGTGGAAGTTTCAGATTTGAAAATTCAATACGGTGAGCATATTGTGCTGGAGAATTTTAACTGGCGAGTAAATCCTGGGGAGCGTTGGGCGTTGGTCGGAAAGAATGGATCAGGTAAGACTACCTTGTTCAGCATGATTTTCGCGGATCATCCCATGGCGTACAGTCAGCAGGTGTACCTGTTTGGGCGTAAGCGCGGTAGTGGCGAATCTATTTGGGATATTAAAAAGCGCATCAGCTATTTGGGGCCGGAACAACTCAGTTATCTTTCGCCAAGCCACATTCAGGTAACGGCTCACGAATTTTTACTCCGCTCGTTGAAACACTGGGATGCTCATCGGTTTGCACGATTGGCAAAAGAACTTGATGCCGATGATTTTCTTTCGCACCCCATGCGGGTACTTTCATCCGGGCAGTTGCAGGTCATTCTCATTATGCAATGCTTGTTGTCGGAGTGTGAGTTGTTGTTGCTGGATGAACCTTTTCAATTTCTTGATGAAGCACGCAAAGCCGGACTGAACAAGGTGCTGAATACGTATCTGGATAGTAATAAAACACTCATTCTGATTACGCACTATGCAGCCGACCTGGCACAATGGACGAGTTACACAAAGCAATTGTAGTTAGTGGCTACTTGGTTTCAACGCCACAAAAAAGCTGGTTCCTTTACCTACTTCGCTTTCGCACCAAATCTCACCGTCCATCGCGGTAACAAATTTTTTAACGATGGACAATCCTAATCCGGTGGAAACTTCATTACCGGTTGGTCGCGCACTGAGACGCTGATACTTTCCAAAAAGTTTTTGTTGGTCTTCGTGGCTGAGGCCGGGGCCTTCGTCTTTAACTTCAAAAACAATTTTGCCATTGGCAAACACACTTAAAAAAATATTTCGATCGAAAGGCGAGAACTTAATGGCGTTGGATAGCAGGTTTTCAATGGCTTGTTCCAGGTAATTTTTATCGGCATGGGCTATGCCCTGCATATCGATGTTGCGATGGATTGTAATTCTTTTCTTTTGCGCTTCGGCCTGGTAGCGGTTCGCGATGTTATTCATCACCTCGGCCACATTTACCCGCTCCAACTTGAGATTAATACTTTTTGATTCGATGGCATCCACATCCAGAATTTTCATAATCATCTGGTTAAGCCGTGTGGCGCTGGTTTGTGCCAGGTCAAGATAAGTTCCGGATGAACCGGGTAGCGGACTTTCTGATTTTAACAATGAAAGCAGTCCAACGATTTGATTCAACGGACTTTTAAGATCATGCGCTACAATACCAATAAGATTATTTTTTTCCTGGTTCAGACTGACTAGTTCCTGATTGCGCTGCGTAAGTTCCTGTGTGCGCTCGTCAATTAATTGTTGTAATTGTAGCTCGCGTTTTTTGTTTCGTGCATTTACTCCAGCCGTAGTGCTGCCAACCACCGTCATCAACCCGATAATGGCGAGCACATAAAACCACCACTGCTGCCAATAGGGTTTTGAAATCGAAAAGGTTAGCTGCGTGGAGTCGCTCCAGGAGAAGGCACCATTTTTTTTAGCCCGCACTTCCAGCGTATGTAACCCGGCCGGTAAATCGGAGAATTGAAATGAACGTCCTGCGGAAGTTACCCAATTGTCCTGCGGGTTCATTCGATATTGAAAGATTACTTCATTTTCCGGAAACGTTATGGACGATACTTGTATTTCCAAAAAACTTCCAAACGGAATTTCACTGCGCTTCACTTGTAAGCTTATCGGTTTACCATTTACCAAGGTTTGAATAAATTTTGGATGCAGTGTTTGGCGCATGCGGGTAAAAAGATTTTCACTAAAGCAAAGACCTTTGGCTGTACCAATCCAGATGGTGGTATCCTGACTGATGTAAATACCATGCGGTGTAATGGTGTTAGAAAGAAAGCCTGAACTTTCATTATAAAGATCGTAGGTGTCGGTAGTCAGATCGTACAGTACCAATCCTGATGCATTTGAAATGAGCAATTTCTTGAGTGGGTGAAGGGCTGTAGATTTTACCGGTTGCGTGGTGAAGGTGTCGCCAAGGTATACGCGGTTAACGGTGTGGTGATCGTACTTTAGCAATCCTTCGGTGGATGCCAGCCAGATTTTATTTCCAACCGTAACAAGATCCGTAATGTTGAAGTCGCTCTGAAGTGGAAAGTTGAGTGGAAGACTGATGTTGCGAAAAACGGAATCATCCGTAGCCTTGAAGAATAAATAGCTTTTTTCTCCGGGCGATGTAAGGTACATGCCGTCATGTCCTTCGCGCACCAGGTTGATAATTCCTTCGTCTTCCTGCAGCACGTTAACTTGTTCAAGTTCCAGTTGTGGGGTGATCTTGTACACATGATTTATACCTGGAATGGCGATCCATACATTTTCCGATCGATCCACCACCAGATCGGTTACAAACCGGCCATTGTGTGTAAAGTCAAATTCGCGAATGATCTTTCCGTTGTTGAACAGAAAAACTTTAAAGGCATTCGCGGCCCAAATACCTTGTGGTGTGTGTGCTACTACCTGAAAATATCCGGAGGGCCGATCAAGCAGTACACGGTTCTTCTTTGTTGCCGGGTCGAAAGCAAATAAGGTGCGAAAGGTGGCATAGTAGATTATGCCGGTGATGGGATCTTCGGTTATGCTTTCAATAAAGTCAGTGATTTTTTCTTCGCCAACCCGTTGAAAAAGATTTTCGTGCAGCATAAATATTCCTTCGTTGCTCGAAATCCAGATGTCATCCTCACGACTGAAAAAAGTATGATTTACGCTGGTGATAGGAACATCAATAGGCGTGAATTTTTTTTCCTGCAGGTTGCCGATGAATTGAACATTACCACGGGTAGCCACGAAGTAGTTGTTATGATTGAGTTTGGCAACGTGCGATACGATGTGCGCCTGGAGTATCTGCTGGGGTTCTTCAAATCCTCCAGCTAACGGTAAGGTGGAAACAAAGAGGCCATCTTGTGCCCCTACAATCAATTGGTTATCGATTACCGAAGCGAACTCAATACCCGATGGTAATTTTTCAGGAATCAGTTCAAACGTGTCGGTGGTGGTATTGTAACGGAAAACGTTTCCCTGAAAGGAGGTAGTGTACAGGTTGTGATTGCGGTCTTCAAAGAATGCAAATGATCGTAAGAATTGAGGTGATCGGTTCGCGAGGTCGAACGGATAGCGCTGTATCGAATTTTTTTTGAGCCGCACAACAGATTGCGACTCACTCACCCAGATATTTCCGTGGAAATCTTCATAGAGTAATTTCGGATAGGAGAGCGAAGAGTCATTGGCGAAGCGCGAAACGGGATTCAGGGAAGTGAAGATTACCGTGTCGCCCAGGTTCTGGATTTCGATAACATCAAGATCACCGAAGGCAATCAACTTTCCGGATCGTGTTGTGAGAAATCCCTTGGCGTAGTTGCTGTGCATCGCCTTGCGATACGTAGTAAATTTTACGCCATCGTATTTAACAAGACCTTCATCGGTAGCACTCCAGAAATAGCCAAGCGAATCTTGCGCACAGGCTTTGATAATATCGCTGGGCAGTCCTTTATCAACACGGTACTGCTTCACATAGTATTCCTGTGCTATCGCGGCATGGTGCGACAGGCCAATTAATAAACTAATAAAAAGCTTCTTCACGGATGGGCTGTGAGATAGTATTAAGGTAGCCAAAAATTTGTGGATTGGATGAGGGTAACGCTACTTTTTTGAATGGCGCTGGTGTTTGAAATTCCAGGATTAATTGTAGTGAGCCAATCTTTGTCGGGTAGAAATCGATACTTTAGCCCAATTATACTGAAACCCAATAAGGGCATGCGGTTATTATTGACCATTGTACTTGGTTTTTTGTTGAGGCTGGCATTGGCCAACCCCGAAACAGACAGTTTACTTCATCAATTGAATACGGTTGTTGCTCAACGTGGGTACTTTCTGGGGCAAAAACTTTTGCGAATCGAAAACCTGAAAACACAGGCGCGTTCTGCCCGTGGTGATGTTCAGTTCTTACTGTACAAAAAAATCTATGATGAGTACAAATCATTTATCTACGATTCTGCCTTTCGCTATGCCGGCAAACTTCAGGCGTTGGCCTATCAGATGGGCGATCCGCAGCACATAGCTGAAAGTCGCATCGAACTGGGTTTTGTGCAGGTATCGTCTGGATTGTTCAATGAAGCCTTGGATACATTACGCCTGGTGCATTCAGCATCACTTCACGACAGTCTTCGTGCTGCATACTACTACCTGATGGCGCGAACGTGTTACGACCTTGCAGATTTCAATCGCGATGATTTTTATAGCACGCGCTACAATAAGCGTGGCAATGATTATATCGACTCAGCGTTGGTGTTGGTGCCCGAACAATCCTCTCAATACTTGTTGCTGATTGGTCTGAAGCAATTGCACCTGCAGGATATAAGCGGTGCGCAGGCTTCGTTTGAAAAAATGATGCGTGATTTTACCTTAACCGATCCTGAATTTGCAGTGGCAGCCACCACGCTTAGCTTCATTTACTTTTATAGTGGGCAACCGGAAAAATCAAAGCAGATGTTGATCCGCGCGGCTATTGCAGACATCCGCTCGTGTACCAAGGAAACGCTGGCTACCCTGAACCTGGCCGACATGCTGTACAAAGAAGGCGATCTTGAAAATGCTTACACCTTTGTGAAGATTGCTTTGGAAGATGCAAATTTTTATGGCGCACGCCATCGCAAGGTACAGGTAGCAGCTGTGTTTCCCATCATTGAAGGCCAGCAGCTAACGATGGTGGAGTCGCGCAGAAAAATGTTGTTTTTATATTCTTCGGTAATTACAGTACTCACCCTCATCACAATTGCTTTTGCCATTATTATCTATAAACAATTTAAAAATCTGAAGGAGGCCAAGCGAATTATATCAGAAGCAAATGACGCCCTGACCGAAACCAATCACCAACTGGGCGATGCCAATAAAATAAAGGAGGAGTACATCTGGTATTACTTCAATACTACGGCCGACTACATCAATAAACTGGATGCACTGAAAAAGACACTTGATCTGAAACTGATGACCAAGAAACTGGAAGACTTACGCTTTACTGTGGATAGTATTAATATTAAAAAGGAGCGCGAAGACTTATACCACAATTTCGATAAGGTATTCTTGAAGCTCTTTCCCGATTTCGTTACTGTTTTTAATTCCTTCTTTAAAGAAGAAGACCGGGTTAATCCCAAAGACGATCACCTGCTGAATACCGAGTTGCGGATCTTTGCCCTTATTCGCATGGGCATCCACGACAACGAGAAAATCGCTAAAATCCTGGACTACTCCGTAACCACCATCTACACGTACAAAACCCGGGTTCGCAGCAAGTCCATACTCGATAATGACGAGTTCGACCGGCAGATTATGGCCATCCGGGCTATCGGGTAAGGAATATCACCCTTGATACGATCGAGATTTTTTTGCGATCCATTTTTTATAACACCCTGACATCCATTTTTTTAGGATAGAGGTGCCTCAATATTTTTCTTGATTTTTCTCCAACAAGTTGATCCGCCCCCCATGCCCGGTATTTCTTTGTCAAACGCAAACGATTACGAAAGAGTGACTTTTAAATCGTCAGCAACATGGATCAAACCAACATACTATGCTAAAATTCTATCACATCCTCAGGAGCAGTTTGCCGGTACTCCTGTGCTTTGTGGCCTCGGTGGCCTGGTCGCAAAGCCGAACCATAACCGGAACGGTTATAGCCGGTGACGAGAATTCGTCCATTCCCGGAGTAAACATTTTAGAAAAAGGCACCACCAATGGAACGGTAACCGATGCCAATGGAAACTACACCATCCGCACCAAGGAAGGTGCAGTGCTGGTTTTTTCGTTTGTGGGCTATGCCTCGCAGGAAGTGGTGGTAAGTAACCAAACTACACTATCCGTTACACTGGCACCGGACATTGCAACCCTCAGCGAAGTGGTAGTGATTGGTTATGGAAGTGTGAAAAAATCGGATGCTACCGGTTCGCTGGCGGTATTGGATAATAAAACCTTCAATAAAGGTGTGGTGAATTCACCACAAGAATTAATTGCCGGAAGAACAGCGGGTGTGGTAGTAACCTCCATCAGTGGAGCTCCGGGTAATACATCGACCATCCGCATTCGTGGTGGTTCATCGCTGAATGCCAGCAACGATCCACTCATTGTGATTGATGGCGTGCCCATGAGCAACAATAATTTGGGAGGATCGCCCAATGTATTGTCAACCATAAACCCGAACGATATTGAAACCTTCACCGTGCTGAAGGATGCATCGGCTACAGCCATCTATGGATTACGTGCATCAAACGGGGTGATCATCATCACCACCAAGCGTGGCGGAAAAGAATTGAAAGTTACCTACAACGGTACGGGCACTGTGTATACCATGCCAAAGAAAGTAGATGTGTTTACCGGTGATGAGTATCGTGAGCTGATGCAACAACAGTTTCCCGGAAACAATGCTGTGCTCTCGTTACTGGGTGACGCCAATACCGACTGGCAGGACGAAATCTATCACACCGCTTTCGGGCAGGATCATAACATCAACCTTTCGGGAACCGCGAAGAAAGTACCGTATCGTGTTTCCGTTGGCTACAACAACACCGATGGTATCTTAAAGACCTATAATTATAAACGCGGTACCATTTCATTGGGGCTTGATCCCACCTTCTTCGATAATTCCCTCAAGGTAAGCATCAACGTAAAGGGCATGTTGAACAACAACAACTTTGCCGATCAAGGCGCTATTGGTGATGCGGTAATTTATGATCCAACAAAGCCGGTGTATAACGGCAACGAACGATGGAGAGGCTATACTACCTGGACAACGGGAGGCATTGAGGGTAACAGCATTAACCTGGCGCCTGGCAATCCGGTAGCGCGTCTTGAACTGACAGACAATACTTCGGAAGTAAAGCGAAGCATTGGTAACATCAAACTTGACTACGCCTTGCCGTGGATCACAGGTCTTACCACTACGCTCAACCTTGGATATGATATTACCCGCACCAGCGGACACAACAATGTACGCGACAGTACGCAATGGGTGTACTTGCCTACCGTTGCCGGTGGTCGCTACAATCCATACGAAGCATCAAGCGATAATACCTTGCTTGATTTTTATGTGAACTATACCAAAGATTTAAAATCTGTTGAAAGTAAAGTAGAAGTAATGGGTGGTTATTCATGGGCATACTTCCACAGCGAAGGTGCTGATTCAACCATGAACGCCTATAAGGAAGAAATGACGCGTAAGAATGTTTACGAAACCGATTATCAATTGCTCTCTTTCTTTGGCCGTGGTACCTACACCTACAAAGACAAATACTTACTCACGGCTACCTTGCGTGCCGATGCGACTTCGCGCTTCTCGAAAGCCAATGGAAATCGCTGGGGAATGTTTCCGGCCTTTGCCTTAGCCTGGAAAGTGAAGCAGGAAAACTTTCTGCAGGCTTTTGAAAAATTATCCGACTTGAAAGTCAGAGTAGGCTACGGTGTAACCGGTCAGCAGGATATTTATGGTAACGACTATCCGTACATTCCTACCTACACGCGCAGCGATGATGCGGCTCGTTATCAATTTGGAGATACCTTCTACAATACCTTGCGGCCGGATGGTTACGATGCCAACATCCGTTGGGAAACCACCGCTACTATCAACGCGGGTTTTGATTATGGATTCTTCCAGAATAAAATCACTGGTACACTCGATGTTTACCGAAAAGTATCGGAAGACCTGATTGCTTTTGTGCCGATTCCTGCGGGAACAAACTTTGTGAGTTCACTTACCACCAACGTGGGAAGCCTTGTGAACAGTGGTATTGAGTTGAATGTAAATGCCGAGATTATTTCGAACGATGATTTTCAGTGGGATGCCGGCTTCAACATTGCCTACAACAAAAATGAAATTACCCAACTTAACCTGAGCAAAGACCCTGACTACTTCGTTCAACTTGGTGGAATTGGCGGTACTACTTCCGGAACCATCCAGGTGCAGAAGATTGGTTATCCTCGCTCATCATTCTATGTCTATCAACAGGTGTATGACGAACAAGGTGACCCGATTGAGGATGTGTACATTGATCGCAACGATGACGGGGTGATCAATACCAGTGACTTATACGTGTACAAGAAACCCGATGCAACGGTGATGATGGGTATTAACTCGCGTGCCACGTACAAAGGTTGGGATATGTCGTTTTCCGGTCGTGTCAGTCTGGGTAACTATGTGTACAACAACGTAGCATCCAACAGTACCTACCGGTCACTGTACAATTCGATGGAGTACCTCAGCAATGTGAGTACGCTTGCCAACGATACCAAATTTACCAATGCCTTGAACACGCGCTTCTCGGATTACTACATTGAGAATGCCTCGTTCTTCCGCATGGACAACATCAGTCTTGGCTATACCTTCGATCATCTTGCAAAAGATAAACTGAACATGCGCATTGGTGCAGGCGTGTTAAATGCTTTCGTTATCACGAAGTACACGGGCCTTGATCCTGAAATTTCCGGAGGCATTGATAACAATTTCTTTCCGCGCACACGATCATTCCTGCTTTCGCTTAACATTCAATACTAAATCAGCATTGCTATGAATCGCTTTACCTTATCAACTTTTGTTTGTATTACTGCAGCATGGCTCACTACCGCCTGCATTGGCGATCTCGATCGTGAACCCCTCAACAAACAAATCACTACGTCTAACATGATCTTTGGCGATCCGGCATCGTACAAAGAATTTCTTGCCAAGCTTTACGGAGCCATGACCCTCACCGGCCAACGCGGAGAATATGGTCAGCCTGAAATTTCTGCACCCGATGAAGGTACTACCTCTTTTCTTCGCACGTACTGGAGTGCACAGGAAATCACCACCGATGAATGCATCAGCGCCTGGGGCGATCCGGGGTTGGTTGAATTTCACGGGCACCTGTGGTCTGAACAGAATTACTATGTGCAGTTACTCTATCAGCGTATCTTCATCAACATCGCGTATTGCAATGAGTACATTCGCGAAGTACCGCGCCACCTCGATGAAGTGTCGGCCGACCAGCGTGCCGATCTTGAACAGTATGTAACCGAAGCGCGTTTCCTGCGTGCGTTGTATTATTACTTCGCGATGGACCTTTGGGGAAATGTTCCGTTTGTAACGGAGCAGGACAAAACCGGAGCATTCCTTCCAAAACAAATTCTTCGTGCCGATTTGTTCGACTACATCGAATCGGAATTATTGGAAATCATTCCAGACCTGGCGCTGCCCGCACAAAATGAATACGCCCGTGCCGATCAGGCTGCTGCCTGGATGTTGCTGGCAAAAATGTATCTCAATGCCGAAGTGTACCTCGGCACAGGTAACGACCGATATACCGATGCGCTAACGTACTGCAATAAGATCATAGCCTCCGGACAGTATTCGATCAACAACAACTACAGCAATCTTTTCCTGGCTGACAATCATTTGCTGCGTAATGAAATTATTTTCACCGTGGCTGAAGATGGAGACAACACCCGTAACTACGGAGGCGTAACCTTCATCATTCACGCTGCCGTAGGCGGTTCGCAGGATGCTGACAACGGTTTTGGAATTGCTTCTGGGGGCTGGTCGGGTAATCGGTTTACCAATGCGTTTGTTGAAAAATTTGCTGATGATGACGATCAACGTAAATTGGTTTATACCGATGGCCAGACATTGGATATTACCAACCCGACTGTATTCACACAAGGGTACTTGTGCACCAAGTATAAGAACCTGACTTCAGCCGGAGTTAAAGGTAAGAACGCCACTTTTGTGGATACCGACTTTCCGATGTTTCGCTATGCCGATGTGTACCTGATGTATGCCGAGGCCGTGAAGCGTGGCGGCAACGGTGGCGACATCAACACAGCCGTTGAATATGTTAACGAATTGCGCGAGCGCGCCTATGGTGATACTTCAGGCAATATTTCATCCACAGATCTTACGCTTGATTTTATTCTCGATGAACGCGGACGTGAATTGTATTGGGAAGCGCATCGCAGAACCGATTTGATTCGCTTTGGTAAGTTCACCGGTAGTGCATACCTGTGGGATTGGAAAGGAAATGTAAAAGAAGGGGCCTCTACAGGCGACCATTTCGATCTCTTTCCGCTGCCGGCATCCGACCGCGCTGTAAATACCAATCTTGACCAAAACCCCGGCTACTAAACCTGTCAACGTATGAAACGATTATTCATTTTTATATACGCATTGTTGGCACTCATTGCCTGCGAAAAAGATGAGACACGTGCTGTGCTGAAAACAGAAGGTACACCGCCTGTCATCAACATACCAGCGGCCGATACCGAATTGATCATCACCGAACCAACATTGGGTGAAAAAGTGGAATTTGTGTGGAGCGATACGGACTATGGTGTAAACACAGAAGTTACGTACACGCTGGAGATTGATTCGAAGTGTAATGCTTTTGAAGAGCCCGTGGTTATCGGAGTGACAACGGCCAGCACATTGCCCATGACAATGGAAGCCCTGAATGAAAAACTGGTTAACGATCTGAAGTTGGCGCCTCATCAATTAGCAGAGCTGCAGCTTCGGGTGCGTTCAGTTGTCAACAACAAATACCAAAGTATTTCTGAAGCGATACCGTTTACGATTACGCCCTGGAGCGCTCGCCCCGTGGCACTATGGATGGGCGAAAGCACTTCTGCCCCGGTAGTACTGGCAACAAGTGAAACAGCGTACGAAGGGTATCGCTACCTGGAAGAAAGCGCAGCGTTTCGGTTTTCAACAAACCCGGTTTGCGCAGGCGATGTATTTGGTACAAGTGGAACCGAAGGTGTGCTGCAGGAAGGAACAGCCGCCACTGCGATTGAAGTGCCATCAACCGGATACTATCGTGTTCAAGCCAACACAGGTGCGCTTACCTACAGCCTCACAAAGATTGATACATGGGGTTTGATTGGAACAGCAACATCGGGAGGTTGGAATACATCAACACCAATGACGTATAATTCCTCTAAAGATATCTGGGAAGCAGAGGTAACACTCATCAACGGTGCATTAAAATTCAGAGCTAACAATGGCTGGGATATCAACTACGGTACTGGTAATGTCAACCAACTCAATGGTTCACTGGCATTCGATGCAGCCGCCATCGACATAGCGGAGAGTGGTAACTACATCGTAAGCATAGATTTTAGTCAGGCGGAAGCTCCGTATGCATTTACCTACAGTGTAGTAAAGGCAAGCAACGTACCGGAGCCTTCCAAACTTTGGCTGCCCGGAAGTTACCAGGGGTGGAGCCCAGCAACGGCACCAACAATTTATGCGATCAGCGATGTAGCATACGAAGGATATGTCTACATCAACGCGGGGGCGGGTTTCAAATTTACCAGCGCACCGGATTGGGATCATATTAACTATGGCGATTCGGGCACACCAAACCTGTTGACTACCGATGGCACCCAACCAGGGCTTTCACTTCCATCGGCCGGATACTATAAATTTTATGTTAACACCAGCACGCTTGCCTATACCATTGATCTCATCAACACGTGGGGATTGATTGGTACCGCTACATCCGGTGGTTGGGATACCTCCACGCCAATGACGTACGACCAGACCAATGATGTATGGAAAATAACGACAGACCTGGCACAAGGAGCACTGAAGTTCAGAGCCAACAACGGCTGGGGTATTAACTATGGTGTGGCCGACATCAATGCGCTGGTGGGTAATCTTATTTTCGATGCACCTTCCATTAACATTACCGAATCAGGTAACTACACCATTACGCTCGACTTTTCACGAGCTGAGGCGCCTTACAAGTACAGGTATTCGGTAACAAAAAATTAAGATGCAATTAGTAGCATCAAAAATATAAATGAGTTGATCATCGATCAATTGATTTGGGCGGAGGAGCCGCGTAAGTGGCTTCTCCTTTTTAAAGACAAAATAAAGTATAGAGGAAACTGAATTGAAAATGCTTACGAATTTTTCGATGTTTATGATGATGAAGAAGAACTGGTTTGTACTGTTGATGCTGCTTGCTTGCAGCCCGGAGGGAGAGTCTCCCAACCCCACACCTGTTGACGAAGGACCAAAACAATATGGAGTTCCCTTTGCCAATGTGCCAGTGCCGGAAGATGTGGTGATGTATGAAGTCAATACACGGGCGTTCAGTGCGGCAGGAAATTTTCAAGGCATAATTGATCGCCTCGATAATATCAAGGCACTCGGTGTAAACACCATCTGGCTGATGCCAATACATCCGGTAGGAAAATTGAAATCGGCTGGCGGATTGGGCTCTCCTTACGCGGTGCAGAATTACCTGGAAGTAAATCCAGAGTTTGGTGATCTCGCCAAGCTTCGTGAGTTGGTGGAGAAAGCACACACCAAAAACATGGCGGTGATCATTGATTGGGTAGCCAATCACACAGCATGGGATAACCCCTGGATTACGAACAAGTCGTGGTACACACAGGATGCTTCCGGAAATATAATTATTCCGGCAGGTACAAATTGGCAGGATGTAGCCGATCTTAACTTTAATAATTTCGACATGCGCAAGGCTATGATCAACGCGATGAAGTACTGGGTATTGGAAGCAAACATTGACGGCTTTCGCTGTGATGCAGTAGATTTTGTGCCAACCGATTTTTGGACAAAAGCCATTGCTGAACTGAAGAAAATTGAAGGCCGCGAGTTGATCTTGCTGGCGGAAGGTGGAAAACCTGAGAACTTCACCGCAGGATTTCAAATGAACTATGCCTGGGATTTTTATACGAACATGATACAAGTGTATAATGAGAGCAAAGCGGCTACATCAATCTTTACGACACACACTGCGGAGTACAACAGTATCCCTGCGGGTGCGATGAAATTGCGGTACACTACCAATCATGATCAGTCGGCATGGGAAGCAACCCCTGTAGAATTGTTTGGCGGAACGCAAGGTGCACTCTCCGCTTCTGTTGTTACGATTTTTACCAGCGCTGTTCCGTTGCTGTACAGCAGTCAGGAAGTAGGCCAGAGCGAATTACTGCCGTTCTTCACGCGCGATCCGATTGATTGGTCGGCAAACAGTTCGATGACATCGGAGTATGAGAAATTGCTGAGTTTGTATACCAGCAGTGAAGTGTTTAGAAAGGGTACGTTACAATCAGTCAGCACAGCCGATGCCGCCATCTTTAAACGTACTCTCAACAGCGAGGAATATTTGGTGCTGGTGAATGTGCGCAATGCCGAGAAGTCCGTTGATCTTCATGCGTCATTACAGAACACAACCTGGACAGATGCGTTTGAGGAAACTCCGGTATCGCTTTCTACCAGCATCACACTTCAACCGTATGAGTATCGCATTGTGAAAAAGTAGAATTTTATTGCTGGGGTTCTTTTTAGTTAGATGATTTAAAAAGTTTGGGTGCAGGGTAGTAATCGGATCGTTTACCACCTCGTGCCCCAACCTTGCTTTGGCAGCAGTCTGTACAACCCTTCTGAGCGATTATCGTTAACGTTAGCATTATCTTAATTTTTGCACATGCGTTTTCTACTAATCGTTTTGATTGTTGGCGTTCATGCTGGTTATAGTCAAGGGTACCAGCAGGCAGCCGGGTTTAATTACCTTGAAATGGTAAAAGGTTCTGGCACAGATCTTCCAGTGATCATTGCCTTCCATTTCTCTTCGTCAAAACCGGTTGATGCTATTGCGGAATACGATAGTTTGAAAATTCCGGTGCGCATCATTGCTCCAAGAGGAAATTTCAGGAAGCGTGATGGGTATTCATACTTTCCGTCTGATTACTATTCGAAGGACAGCCTCACGCAAATGACCTTGGCGCGCCAGACGCTTGATAGCGTAGCTGTGTTTGTTAAGACGATCGGAGAGAAATATAAAGCCAAGCCCATCGTAGCAGGTTTTTCGCAGGGTGGTGACCTTTCTTTTTTGCTGGCGGTGTACTACCCCGGGTTGATTAGAGCTGCTTTTCCATTGGCGGGATTCATCCATCATCAGCGGTGGAATGACGCAACAAAGCACACACAAAAATCTGTTCCAATTTATATGTATCAGGGTGATGCGGATAAAATCATTAATGTTGATTTCTCCCGGAGGGAAGTAGCTGCCCTGAAACCTTTCTTTGCAATTTCGCTTACAACCTATCCGGGGTTAGGTCACGACTTCTCACCCGCCATGATGCGCGATTATGCAGAGACTATGCGAAGAATTCTTCAACAGAAGTAAGGACATCGTTACGCCCTGACAGAAGCTCTTACGGATGGAATCCAGCTCATAACAATCTCCACTAGAATTATTGGCAGAACGGAAAACATCCATTCGATCACAACACTTTTGGTTTCAGGATTGTCAATCACCCCGAACATAAAATCAAGCGGAACAACCTGGTACAAGCGTACAAAAACAAAAGCCAGTGCGCAGGTGTAGCTGCGTATCATAAATTGCTTGTGGGCTTTGATATTTTTTTTCTTGATTGCATACCAGGCCAGTGCAGTTGTGAGGAAAAGTAAAATTGATAACGGTATAAGCGAAAACCGGCACCCCGTGCAATCAAAACCTAAAGCAAGTTGAAAAGCTGACACAGCTGCGAGGAGTGTTCCAACGATGTAAACTTTTCCGGCCAGGCGATGGTATTTCATATACCTTGTCCGGATTGATTTCCAGAATTGTAAGGGGCCAAGAAATAACGAGCAGGTAGCACCCAGAATGTGCACGACAAACCAGAATGCGTTATCAGCAAAACGGGGATTACGGTAGCCGAACAGATAGGCAACAGCATTGTCGAAGTAAAACAACGCGGATAATCCAATCAGGGTAATCCAGAAGATGATAAGCAGTAGCTTACTGAAGCTTATTGATGTCTTCATATACCGGCTATGCCCAGTTTTTTATGAGTTTTAAAATTATTCTTTCTGATTAAGCCAGTCTGTGCAATCAGTATTGAAAACCAGCTAAAGGCGAAGAAGGCATGAACCTGAAATTTTAGTATGAAGTTGCTTTCCTGACTTGTGTCGTATAGCCAGTTATCTGAAAATCCGGTCATCATGAGCAGCCAATAGACAAGGCTCATGATGAAGTAGAAGTTTTTTCTCATATTATCTGGAAACATGCGGTTTATGCAGCATGTTGTTTGCGTAACGAGGTAATAGACCAATATAAATGAAATCCGGCTAAGGGAACGGCCCATACAAAGATGTCGGAGGCCAAATACTGCGCTTGTTCTGTACTGAATAGTTTTCGGAATACATCCATACCAAATCGATCTACGATCCTGACGGATACAAAGTACGCTGCACATATAAAACTACTGATCATCATGCGTCTATGAGCTTCGATTTTTTTCCAGCGTATAAACCAGTACGCCAGAAACACGAACATCAGCCATAAGCTCGTAACGGTATACTGCGATGGTTTACAGGCTACGCATGAACTGTTGGGCAGAATACTGTACAATGACAAAATGCAAATGATTGAGGCGAGAATATAGATTTTTCCCAGAGTTCGATGGAGGCTTAGATTTCGATTGCGTATTGATGGTGTAAATTGAAATACGCCTGTTATGTACACCATAATGCCTGATGATATGTGAAGTCCAAGCCAGATTCTGTTGTAAAAAAAACTTTCTCCCATAGACGGAGGCAATCCATCGGTTATGTATCCGCTGAAATGGAGTAGCAGAAAGAGCAGCAGGAAGGAGAAGAATACTACCCAAAAAGAACCGAGCGCAATTTTTTTTACCATGCGTGTTGTTTAATCATTCCGCGATAGTTGAAATTCCGGATGCCCTGTTTGCCATAACATAAACTTTATCGTTCCGATAACTTCATCAATACCGCCACCGGAATGGCCACTTTCCCAATCAACAAAAAACAATTGTGGTCGGGAGCCTTGTTGCTTTGTCTGAAGAGTAGCAACATAGCGCGATGGACCTTTTAAACTGATAATATAGTCGGTGGCTCCATGTACCACCAGCATAGCGGGGAGTTTTGTGCCTTGCGGAATGTGATACAGTGCACTGAGACTATACACCGATTCAAAGCCTTCTTTTGTTTTTACATCGCCCACGTTACCACGTTCACGGGCATATGCGGCATCACGGTGCGTGGCAATGTCGGGTAAGCCTGCCTGGAAAATTCCACCGGCAAATAAATCGGGACGTTGGTTTATACCATTGCCTACCAGAAAGCTGCCCGCACTGCCTCCCATTACAAATTGCTTGTCGCCTGAAGTGTATTCGTTTTTCACAAAGTATGCAGCAACATCCACCACATCGTTAATGGAGTTCATTTTGGTTGGGAACTGTCCGCCTGTTATCCAGTCGAAGCCCATTTCGCCACCACCCCGTACGTGTGCATAGGCGTAGATACCACCGCGGTTCAACCAGGGAAGTCTGTTCGGGTCCAGCCACATATCGTTAACGGCACCACCGTTACCATACGCTTCGATGTAAAGCGGGTTCTTGTTTTTTATGTTGATTCCTTTTTTATACACAATTGAAACCGGAATACTTTTCCCGTCACGCGATGGTACTTCCAATACCTCGGTTACAAATTCAGCGGAGAGATCGAGGCTGAGTTTCGAGAATGGAAGCGATGTTGTGCCGCTGCTGTCGAATTTATAGTGTTTGTAATGCTGCGATTGCAACGCACTAAATTGAGCAAACACCAGATCGTTGTCACCCAATCTGGACAACTCGGCTATGGAGCCTTTCGTTGGTAACGGAACTTTTGTGATCAGTTTCGTTTGATAATCGACTTTATAAAATCCCATTTCGCCAACCTTCCGATACGCTACATACAATACATCGTTGCAGGCTACTATGCCCGAGGCATGGGCGGCATCCACGAACGACAATACTTCATCTTGCGCGGGTAAGAACTTTACAGGGGGTTCTCCTGTCGACATATCAATCTGCACCAGGGTATAGTGCGGATGGTCGTTTGTGGCAGCATACAAAAATTTGTCTTTTGCATCAAAGCCATCGCCAAGGTTTACATAATTATGGAGTCGCTTCCAGGGCGTTTCAGTTCCATTTAATTTTGAATAGTGTACCGCAAAGGCGTAGTTGTCTTCATCGCCTGTGCGAATACGCGCTACCAGGTAAGGCGATGAATCAAAACTGTAGATGTAAGGCGTTTCATAATCTTTAAGTTGAATATGGCTGTTTACGCCAATACCAAAAACAGCTTTGTCATCGGTTGCCGGCTTACCGAGTGTGTGAAGGTTAATTTTTCCATTGTAGTACTTTTGACTTTCAATAGCTGATGGCGGTGCCTGTGAATAAAGTAAGCCGCTGTCATCGGGTAGCCAGGTCATCGATACTCCGCGCGAGTCGTTGAACATTACAGGGCCAATACTATCGGGTAAGAAGGTTTTTTTATCTATGTCGTAAATGCGAATGTGTGGATTGGCCTCTCCGCGCTGCACCAGCATTAATGCGACCAGTGATTTGTTATGAGCATGTATTTTCTTACGACTACGGTACCGCTGCCCGTTAATGGTAATGCCTCCGGAAAAAATAATTTCTTCTTCGGCCAGTATGTTTTTTCTGCGACACCACGAAATACCAACCTCAGGAATGTCGCGGTTGTAATAAAACATTTCATTTACAATGGTCAGTCCCCATATTTCGTCCTGCATGCTGATGAACGCTTCTTCAATTTCGGCTGATAGTGTTTCTCCGTTGGGAATACTATCCAATATGCTTTGCGTTAATTTCCCTTGCTCGTTCACCCACGTTTTTAATTCGGCTTCATTGGTGTTGCGCTCCATCCAAAAGTACGGATCGGAAATTTTTGTTCCATAGATGGTCGTATCGAAGGGTTCTGTTCGTGTTGCCGGATATTTGAATTGCGGCTTGCCAGAGCAACCGATGAGTATCAAAACGAGAAGGAAGAAATGAATAGGTTTCAAGGGTTGATATTTTTTGGATTGATTCTTTGATTACAACTACAGCGCCTTCAGCAGGTCTGCTTTTTTAGCTTTGAATTCACTCTCATCAATCAATCCCTGATCAAAGAGCGATTTTAATTTTTGAAGTTTTGTAGTTACATCTTCAGTTGGAGCAGGTGCAGGTTGATTGACTTGCTGGTTCAGTTGATTGCCTAAGAGCGCTCCCATCTGCGCACCGGCCATCAGGTTGGCGCTCATGCCTGAAAGACCACCTTCATTGCCCGCAGCAATTTTCATGGCTTCCAGTTGTTCTTTCTGTGTGTAGGTAATGCCCAGGTTTTGATAGGCCTGTGAGTCGGCCAGAGCATCGGCAATTTTGTTGATGCGTTGCTGTGTGGCCTCATCGAAGTTGGTTCCTTCGATGCGCAGATCGGTAAGTTCAAGTCCCAGTTCCTGAAGAATGACAGTAACTTTTTCGCGAAGGGTATCGGATAGTTCCTCGCGGTATTTGTCAATTTCAGCGTAGCTGTAACCTGCCGTGGCCAGTATATCGGATAGGGGTTGCGTAATGCGACTGCGCAAGACGCTTTGTATCTGCTGGATTTTGTACTCGTTCGGAGTGCCGCTTATCTGTTTGAAGAAATTTTCTATATGGCCCAGCTTCAATGAAAAATTTCCATGAGCGCCCAAGCCAACCGGAAACTTGTACTTGGGGTCATCATACTTTACCGGAGAAGTAGTGCCCCAGGGCAGATTTAAAAATTGCGTTTGGCGGAAGAAGTAGATGCCCACTTTGTGCTCACTTTCAAATGCCTGCATTACCTTGGTAACGGTTGTCCAGAACGGAATGTTATCGGTAGCCAGTGCAACGACACCTTCTTGGGTAAGAATCGATTCTACTTTTCCCTGATAAACAAAGAGGCAGCCTTGCCCGGGACCAACAATAAGTTTGGAGGCATTTTTAATTTCATCTCCGTTTTCTGTCCAGCGTTCGATGATGAGATCGGTATGTGGATTCTGCCATTCGATGACGGATCGTAGTTGCTTTTTGATTGTTTCTTTTGCGCTCATATCAGTTGATGAAGTTTAAGGTTCGGTTTGATAATAACGTGTACGGCATCATTTTCCGGATTGATCTTTCTTCCATTTTTTTCGAACGGAGATAAAATGCCCAATGCTGATTCCTGTCATGATAACCATGGTGATAACGCCACCCATGGGCGTTAGCTCAGAATCTGTACGTGAAAAGTAATTGGAAATCGTCATGCCTGATTCTGACAAACCGCGCACCAGTGCAAAAGCAATTACGCCTGTCATCAATGGTAACACAAAACCCCCCTCTTCAAACAGCCAGGTTCTAAACGCACCGCGTGTATTGGTAGCTGTCTGGGGTTGATTGGTGCTTTTTTGGTTTTCAGGTTTCTTCCAGTCACGATGGACTTTTTCTTTTTGGGCTGGTGTAAGGCTATAATCTTTACGCGGAGGTGTGCCTCTGTACAAAATGTACCACACGTTATTGGTAGATGTTGGATAAAGCCGTTGCCAGGTTTCGTCCGACAGCGTAACGGTTGAAAGACAAAACTCGCAATTGACAACCCGACTTTTCCCATCCACCGGCAGTGATGCACCACACGAAGGACACTGGGCTACCGATGTTGACGCTGGTGGGTAGTATGATAATTGTTCTGTTCTTGAGTCTACATCATTGCCGACCACCCATTCAATATCTCTCGCTACTTTTTTGATTTCAGCGGTTGCCTTACGTAACGACATTTCCGATTGGCAGGAAGGACAGGTAAGTGCGGTTACCCCTTCCGTTTCGGTAGGAAATGATATATCGGCAAAACATGATGTACACTGAATAGCTTTTTTAGAATAGCCAAGGATAAGACGGTGACCTGGATATTGAACCATAGTACTGCCCTCATAGTCTGACTGAACGCGCTTACAAGTTTTGAGGACGTCTTCAAAAAGTGTTTTCCAATCGTTGTCTTTGATGCTAATCTTCTGTCGGCAGGTTGCGCAGGTAATTTCTGGGGTTATGGAATTGATACTGGTTTGAGTGTTGCATCGTGAACAGGTTATCAGCATGTGAATACGAACACTTTTTAACGGTGGCTTTATGGGTTCGGCCGTGTGGGTCTGAAGCGACACTTCTTCCATGCTGTTTAGGAGGCTTTAGGTAAAGTAATTAGGTAGGTGAAGATAGGGAATAGTGAAGGTGGATAAAATAGCATATTGATGCGGTAAGGATTGTTGCATGCTTATTTTCTTCCGGCAGGGTGAAGGGAGGGTATCCAGGTCATCACGATTTCGGCTACCAGCAACGGCACGAAAGAAAAGAAGTATTCATTAACTACTCTCCTGAAGGTGCCATCTTCAATTTTCCCAAAGAGGAAGTTTAATGAAAAAACATCATCGATGCGCACCGCTACAAAAGAGAAGATGCAGATGAAACTGCGAATCATAAACTGCTGGTGTGCTTTGATGTTTTTTGCTTTAATACTTTTCCAGGCAAAAGCTGTTGCCAACAGGGCCAGTACTGCTAATATAAAAAGTGATACACGACACGGCCGGCATGGACTGATGAGTGAAAGTCGTATTGCCGACATGCCCGTTAACGTAACACCAATCATATAAATCTTTCCCAGGACTTTATGAAGAGTGAGATAGCGGGTGCGAAAGTATTTCCAGAATTGAATCGGCCCAAGAAATAGCGCCAAGGTTCCGCCAATCAGGTGCATAACCACCCATACCTGGTTGTGAAAGAAGCGATCACCAAAAGTTTGGCTTCTGAATCCTGTAAAGTAAACGGCAACATTTTTCGCGAAGAAGAAACATGCCAGGAAAAGTATGAAGCACCAGAACAACAGGAGCGCTGTGTTCTTGATCGGTTTTAGATTCATAATTCTGTATTACACCAGCTTTTCATTAATGGCTTTCGAAACGGCTTCGGTCTGGCTGCGTACCTGGAGTTTATCATAGATGTGTTTGATGTGCGTTCGTACGGTGTCGATGCTGATACTGAATTGCGCGGCAATAAGTTTGTAGCTATTACCTTTTGAAAGCGAAGAAAGAATTTCTTTTTCGCGTGGTGTGAGTTGGTAGGTGTTCGATTGTTCGGGCAACTGTTGTAGTTTGGCGATCACCATACGGGCAATGCCCGGGCTCATGGGCGCGCCACCCTGAATGACCTCGCGCACAGACTCCAACAGTTTTTCAGGAATGTGCATTTTCAGCAGATAGCCTGAAGCACCGGCACAGATAGCCTCGACTACGTGCTTGTTGTCATCGAATACAGTGAGCATAATGATATGAACCCACGCATTGAACAAGCGGATTTTCTTTACGGCTTCAATGCCATTCATCCCCGGCAGGTCAATGTCCATCAGGATAACGTCAGGCTTTAGTTCTTTTACCTGCTGTTCCACTTGCAGTACATCACCAAATCTTCCCACCAGTGTGAACTCAGTCGAGAACGAAATCAAGGTAACTACACTTTCGCGCAGTTGCTGATTGTCTTCATATATCAGAATTCGGATGGGCACGTTGCAAGTTAAGGGGATGGGTGATCAAACAAATACCATAATCATGTGATAGGGGTTACTACTTGAATGGTGGTGCCCTGTCCGGGAATGGACTCTACGTGCAGGGTGGCTTTGATGTTTTGTGCACGGTATCTCATGTTTTTCAAGCCATTTCCGGTATTCACGGATTGGCTGTCAAAACCACAACCGTCATCGCGCAAGCGCATCAGTACACCGTTTGCGTAGCGTTTCAGTTCAATCGTAATTTTTTTTCCTCGGCTGTACTTCGCAGCATTGTTGAGGGCTTCCTTAAATATCAGGAAGAAATCTTTGCGTGTATTCAGGTTCATGCGTGCGCGCTGAAAGTCACCGTCTTCCAGAAATTCATAGTGAATGTCAAGTGGCTCGAGAATTTCGGCAGCAAATTGTTTCATGCGCACAATAACCTTTTCCAGCGTGTCATTTTCCGGGTTGATGGCCCACACCATGTCGCTCATACTTTCCTGCATAGCCATGGTGTTTTGCCGGATGGATTTCAGATAGTTGAGCACCGTTACCTGGTCCTGTTTCTCCAACGCAATATTGCTCATGATCTTGATGCTGGAGAGTGTTGAGCCCATGTCGTCATGCAGATCGCGTGCTACTTTACTTCGTATTTGTTCTTCTACGAAGTAGCGCCCCAGTTTGGCACTACAGATGGCCGCAATTTCTTTCAGCATGTGCAGGTGCCAGCGGGTGTAAAAATTTTTTCGGGGATGTTCCGAGTCAATGACGCCAAATACCTTTCCGTCTACTACAATCGGTACAGTGATTTCGGAAAGCCGGGGTGTATCATCAACAATGTAGCGCGGATCAATTGCCGTGTTGGAAATAATTTCAGCCTTACCGGTTTGGGCTACGGTTCCAACAATGCCGCTGCCGACTTTAATCTCAATTGGGTTATGGATTTGAAAAGCGTCTATACTCTTAGGTCCTGCGGCCGATTTCTGAATCAGTACATGCTGTTCTTCGATCAACAGGTAGACAACACAATCCTGAAAGTGAAGATAGTCGATGCAGTTGCGTGCCAATGTCCAGAAGATACCTTCAATGGTATTCTGCCCGTACAGCGATGTGGCAACCTGATTGAGAATTTTCTGCGATTGAATTTTTTGCTGAAGATTCCGTATCCACAAGTAGATGGAGGTAATGGCTAGCAGGGCCATCAGCGCCATGAACCACATCTGTTTCCAGAAGGGTGGTGAAATAGAAAACGAAAAGGCAGCGATGTTCGAAGAAGGTTTGCTGCTATAGTCGGTTGCTTTTACGCGGAAAGTATAATCGCCCGGACCAAGATTGGTATAGCGCGCAATGTGTTGGTTGCCTGCATTGATCCAATCGCGATCGTACCCGTCAAGCTGGTAGTAGTAGGTTACTTCGTTGGGTAGTGAATAGGTGAGGGCCGAAAACTGAAAGGTAAAATCATTTTGGTTGAAGTCAAACCGATTCGATTGTGCCGTGTTCAGCATGCTGTCGCCCTGATGGGCTTCGGTAAGTACAATGGGAAAATCAACCGAAGTTATTTTCAGGCTGTCGGGATGAAATTTCAAAAAACCGCGTGGTAGACCAATGAGTAACTCATGCTTGTCGTTACTGGAAAACGGTGTACTGAAATTGCTGAACGGCAAACCATTGTTTTTATGGTAGTGCCAGATGATTTCGCCCGTTGGTTTCAGGTGTGTAAGACCTTTGTTCGAGGCCAGCCACAAATTGCCATGAAGATCTGCCTGAATAGCATCGATGGTATTTTCCGGTAATCCGCTTTTCATGGAGTATGTAGTGAATTCTTTTTTTGATGCCGTGTACCGGCTCACCCCACCCGAGGTTGTAGCGACCCACACATTTCCATCATGATCAATTGTCAGTGCATTGGCCAGCGATGATTGCATCAGACGCGGGTCATGCGTATCCATGCCATGGTAGCTGGCCGTTCGTGTTTTAAAATCATAATGAAAGGCGCCAAAACTGAAATCGGCCACCCAAAGAGTATGATTGACGCGATCGCTCAACAACGCTGTTGGCCGGGCAGCAAACAAACCATCTGGAATTTCCTGTAACAAGCGCCAGGTGTTTTCGCGGGTGTTGTAGAAGTACACACCTTTACTTAAGGACGCAAACCAGAAATTACCTTCTTCATCTTCCGCAACATCAACAAAACGGTAATCATAATTCTCGCATGGAAATTGAAACAAGCTAAAGTTTTGGTGACTTGGATCAGAAACAAAAATGGATTGGCTGGTGAGCAACCACAACCGATGCTGACTGTCTTCCAGGATGCGGGAGCATTGTTTCAACGGTTTTCCTTGAATACTAGAAATCTCTTTTCGCGCACCGGTACCTTTGTTGATGATAATTAATTTGTTTCGGGTGTACGATGTAATGTAGTAGCAGTTGTCGCCAGTGTGATCAAGTACGTAATAGACATTGCCCACTTCAGCTTTTACACTGTCGCTGAAAACGCGTACAAACGGAAAGATGTTCAGGTTACCATCGTGAATGGTAATGCCGGATGGTGAACCGATCCACACGATATCACGATCAACGAAAATGGTGTTAACACTTTCGTGGTGCAGGGTAAATGTGGTTTCTTCAGGCTGCGGCAGCACTCTGGCGTTGAGTGAGCGACTGTCTATCGACCAGAGTCCGTTCAACGATGCGATGAGTTGCTGCTTGCCAGGCTTGGGGGCAGTAATTTTTGTTTGTTTAGTAACTTCATGAAGTTGCTGGTGTTGTACATCGTACATAAACAAATTGCGCTGGCCAAAGTAAACACGCTGTTCGAGCGAGTCGTACTGCATCGAGATAAAATCTACAGGCGCTTCACCACCATAATAATGAAAGGTTTTGGTGCTGATGGTGAAACTGAAAAGTCCAAGGGTAGTACCCAACCAGATTTCGTCAGCTGATTTTCGTTTTATTTTTTGAATGGATTTGTAAACCGAAGCGTAAGCCGGAAGTGATCTGGCTACAAACTCACGCCAGGGAAAATATGTAAATTCTTTTGTGACGGGGTCGAAGTAGCAAAGGTCGCGTGTATCAAGTGCAAGCCAGACACGGTGCGTTTTATCGATGTACACATCCCAGGTGATAGAGCTGGCAATTCTTGTTTTCTTTTGTTTGTAGGCATCGTCATCCGGCAGAAAGACAAAGAGGCTGTCGGTTTTTGGATTGAGCACATTTAGTCCGCTCCAGGTGGCCACCCATAAGTGCCCGTTGGCATCTTGTTCAATGTCGTTGATCTGTTCGTGCGAGAGGTTGTGTTTGGCTTGCCCGGGCCGGTAAATCTGAAAGGTGAATCCATCGTATCGGTTCAAACCATTTTCAGTACCAATCCACATGTATCCTTCCTTATCTTTCATAAAACTGGTAACACGATTGTCAGACAGGCCGTGAAACTCGGTGAGTTTTTCGAAATGGAAATTCTGGCCGCTTACCCATCCGGGCAGGCAGAGTAGTACGATCAGGTAACGGGAAAGAGTCTTCACGATGGAAGTTAATAATTCGTAGGGAAAGTTTACGGTCCACAATCGACAGTCCATCGTGATTTCGCGAAGCGTTCAAACTTCCACAAACCATCGTTGACTGTTGACTGTTTACTGTGGACTTCTTACAACTTTTCTTTAGTTTTACGGGAATAAGCGCATGGCACAAAACACATATAAGTCAAATACTTTTAAGAAACCGGAGAAGGAAAAGAAGGGTAAGTCGTCTAAAGGCAAATTCAGCCTGGATTTTATTAAAGATCCGCGCTTTAAACTGGCGATGGGATTTTTCCTGATGATCGCCAGCACCTATTTGTTTCTATCGCTGTTCTCATACCTGTTTACCGGCAAGGCCGATCAAAGTGTAATTGAAGCACTGAGCGATGCAAGCTTGGTGGAGTCAGGAAAAGAAGCGGCCAATTGGCTTGGGCTTTACGGTGCCATCACCTCGCATTACTTTATTTTTCGCTGGTTCGGAATTTCTGCGTTCTTCATTCCACCATTACTTTTTCTTCTTGGATTTAAGGTAGTATTCAACCGCGAACTATTACGGATTTTTTCATTCACGATTTTTTCCATCTTCTCCGGCCTATGGCTTTGCCTGTTGCTGGGGTATATGACCAAGATTAATGACGGGTTAAGCGAATGGAGTTTTCTGGGCGGTGGCTTTGGTTATCAACTGGCCCTGCTCAGCGACAGTATGTTTGGGTGGGGAACATTTCTGATCTTGATTCTTTCATTATTTGTCTTTATCATCTTCTACTTTAATGTAACGGCCGTTCCACTCTTTACTCCAAAAGATCCGAAGCCGATGGGTGTCGATGCCATTCTGGATGACGAGAAGGCTGATCCCAATTACACCGATGAAAAAGACAACTGGCCGGAACAAAATAAACCAGATGAAATTATACCAGAACCTGTTCTGATAGCGAAGCCCGAACCGGAGCCTGTACTAGTAAAACCCGTTAATGAGGTTACGCTGGAAGTACAGAAGCCGGAGCCACCCAGGCGCGAACAGAAAGTTGAGCCGGTATTCACGGTAGAAGAGCAGGTAGCTACCGATAAACTGGCCGAGCAGTTGGTGGAAGAGCAAGGGGTTTACGATCCTACACTCGACCTGAGTAATTACAAATTCCCGACTGTCGAACTGCTCAATGAATATGATGTTGGCAAGGCCGGTGTTTCGCAGGAAGAACTCAATCAGAATAAGGACCGGATTGTAGCCACGCTGGTCAATTTTAAAATTGGCATTCAAAGTATCAAAGCTACCATCGGCCCTACGGTTACGTTATATGAAATTGTGCCGGATGCGGGTATCAAGATTTCAAGAATCAAAAACCTGGAAGATGACATTGCCCTGAGTTTGTCAGCGTTGGGTATTCGTATTATCGCTCCGATTCCGGGTAAGGGTACAATCGGTATTGAAGTGCCGAATAAAAATCGCGAGATGGTGAGCATTCGCTCGGTGTTCTCTTCGGCTGCGTTTGCCAAGACAGATAAGGAACTTCCGGTGGTGATGGGTAAAACCATTTCTAACGAAGTACTGGTGGTTGATCTGGCCAAGATGCCACACTTGCTTGTGGCGGGTGCTACCGGTCAGGGTAAGTCGGTGGGGTTAAATGTTATCCTGGCTTCTCTATTATATAAGCGTCATCCTTCGCAGCTGAAGTTTGTTTTGGTCGATCCAAAGAAAGTGGAGATGTCGCTCTTCAGTAAGATTGAACGGCATTACCTCGCCAAACTGCCCAATAGTGAAGAAGCCATTATTACCGATACCAAGAAAGTGGTACACACGCTCAACTCGCTGTGTATCGAAATGGAAAACCGGTACGAAATTCTGAAAGATGCAGGTGCCCGAAACCTGAAAGAATACAACGCCAAGTTTATCAGCCGCAAGCTAAATCCGAAGGAAGGTCATCGCTTCCTGCCGTACATCGTATTGGTAATTGACGAGTTGGCCGACTTGATGATGACGGCTGGTAAAGAAGTAGAGACTCCGATTGCACGCCTCGCCCAGCTTGCCCGCGCCATCGGAATACATTTGGTTGTGGCTACCCAGCGACCTTCGGTGAATGTTATTACCGGTGTGATCAAAGCCAACTTCCCCGCGCGACTTTCTTTCCGCGTTACTTCGAAAGTAGACTCGCGCACCATTCTTGATGCAGGGGGTGCCGATCAGTTAGTGGGGCAGGGTGATATGTTGTTATCAACCGGGTCGGACGTTATTCGATTGCAATGTCCGTTTGTAGATACCCCGGAGATCGATCGCGTGTGTGATTTTATCGGCTCGCAGCGCGGATACGACTCTGCTTATATGTTGCCTGAATACGAAGGCGATGATGAAGGTGGAGCTGCCGATGTGGATCTTTCTGATCGCGATGCGCTCTTTGAAGATGCTGCTAAGCTGATTGTGATGCATCAGCAGGGAAGTACCTCACTCATTCAACGTAAACTGAAACTAGGGTATAACCGGGCCGGCCGACTGATTGATCAACTGGAAGCAGCTGGAATTGTGGGGCCTTTTGAAGGCAGCAAAGCCCGCGAAGTTCTTATTAAGGATGAACTCAGTTTGGAACAATTATTGAGAACATTGCGAGAAAAACACAGTCCGTCTTAACTTTGCACACTTACTTAAGATTTATAGAATGAAAAATGTGATTTTAGCCTCTTTAGCCTTGTTTTTGTCGGTAGCCGTATCAGCCCAGTACGACCCCAAAGCCCTGGAAACCCTGGATGCCATGAGTAAAAAGTATAAAAGCATTCCGGCATTTGAGGCCAATATTTCGTACACCATGACTAATGATGTAGAGAAAATAAACGAAGAATTTAAAGGTAAAATAACCGTAAAAGGCGACAAGTTTCGCCTGGTGCTGCCCGAACAAGAGGTGATCAACAATGGCTCCACCATCTGGACCTACCTGCCCGAAGCCAAGGAAGTAAACATCGACAATTACGATCCCAAATCAGAAGATATCAATCCATCCAAGCTTCACGAGATTTATAAGAAAGGCTGGAAGTACCTTTACCTGCAAGACAAAACCGAAGGTGGTGTGCTGTGCGAAGAGATAGACCTGGTACCCGAGAAAAAAGACGCTCAGTTTTTCAAGATCAAAATGTTTATCAGCAAAAAAGATAAAAGCATTCAAAGCTGGACGATGTTCGATAAAGGCGGCAATCGTTACAAGTACACCATTTCAAAGTTTAATCCGACTATTAAAGTAGACGATGCCTACTTCACGTTCGATCCGAAGAAATATCCGGGCGTGGATGTGGTTGATCTTCGATAAGCCAATAGGTACACAAAAATATTTATGAAAGAGGCTGTCTCAAAGGCAGCCTCTTTCATTTTTCTTGTTCTAAGTTTTACGAAACCAAATATTTCTAAGCGGAGTCCACGGAAGCTGAGAGGGAAATTCGTTCTTTAGGAACGGAGGCACATGGGGGAGGCCCTAGGCTAAATAATAGGGCATAAACTTTCAACATCACAAAGTAGAATTAACTTGCGCTATGAATCGCGGACAATTAGTTGAACAAATACAAAAGAAGAATTCCTACCTCTGTGTCGGACTGGATACCGATCTCACCAAGATTCCTAAACATTTGTTGTCGGCCTCCGATCCGGTTTTTGAATTCAACAAACAGATCATCGATGCCACCCTTCCATATGCTGTAGCGTACAAACCTAACATTGCTTTTTACGAAGCGCTCGGTTCGAAAGGGTGGGAAAGTTTACAAAAGACACTTGACTACATTCCGAAAGATGTATTTACCATTGCCGATGCCAAGCGTGGCGATATCGGCAATACCTCATCGCTGTATGCGAAAGCATTCTTTGAGCAGATGCGTTTTGATTCCATTACGGTAGCGCCTTACATGGGCGAAGATTCCGTTACGCCATTTCTAAAATTCAAAGACAAGTGGGTGATCTTGCTGGCGCATACGTCCAATCCGGGCAGCAGCGATTTTCAGCTACTCGAGTCGGCTGTCACAGGAAGGAAGTTGTATGAAGAAGTACTGGTGAAATCACAACAGTGGGGATCGCCCGATCAACTGATGTTCGTGGTAGGAGCAACCCAATCAGAAAAAATGGAGAGCATCCGGGCACTTGCTCCTGATCATTTTTTTCTCGTTCCCGGAGTGGGCGCACAAGGTGGTGATCTGGAAATGGTATCGAAGTACGGTATGAATAAACAGTGCGGCTTGTTGGTGAATTCTGCCCGCGCAATAATTTACGCATCGACCGAAAAAGATTTTGCCCAGCGTGCTGGCGAGGAGGCGAGGAAAGTGAAGGAAGAAATGGCGAAATACCTCTCGTTGTATTGCTAGATTATAAATCGGTTCAGCCTGCTCCCGGCAAACTGAACCGGTGAAGGGATTAACCTTTGTTTGCTTTCTTGGCTTTTTTTTCAGCGCGCTTTTCTTTTAGCGTCTTGGTTGCCGGCTTCTTGGTTTCCTTCTTGGCATCTTGTCCTTTTGACATAGCTATAAGTTTTTAAGTTGGTATTCAATATTAGCAAAAACTTGTGGCGATTCTGCATTCCAGCATTGAAAATATAGATATCTGATGCGGATGATAAAACCTGAAGAACCTCACAACCCTGCTGCCAACAGGTCAATCGCGCCACCAGTCCGGCTCATTTCTTAATCAACATGCAATCGGTTGCATAAGTCGGGCTTATTCACAAAATTGGGTGTCTGAATTGTACCTCTATGCTTCGATACCTTTTAGTGTTACTGATTACGTGTAGTGTTACGGCCCGCGCTCAAACGCTGGCAACGCTCGCTGTTGAATTGTATGCGCCCTCGTCCGGATTGGATGTACCGGTAAGTACAAACCTTGATGCGATTACTTCTCTGAGTGATACTTTGATCAGTCTGGTGGAGGTACAGGGAAACAAACGCGTACCGGTTGCTTTTCAGATCGAAGCGGGTGCGTTTCGGTCGCTTCATTGGCTGATTCATCCCCGCGAAAACGGCAAGAAGTATACCTATGAAATAGTAAAAGGCAAGGCTGGTTCGTTTCCGGCAGTTCGTGTGGTAGAGTCTAACGGTTCAATGACGCTTCAAGGTAATGGTAGGGATTTATTGCGCTATCAGTTCGAAACAATGTACCCACCTGCCGGGGTAGACCAAGCCTACAAGCGAAGTGGGTTCATTCATCCACTGTGGTCGCCCCATGGCCAGGTGCTAACAAGGGTGCAGCCGCCCGATCATTATCATCACTACGGAATCTGGAATCCATGGACCCATGTGTTGTTCGAAGGCGACACCATCGACTTCTGGAATCTCAAAGACAAGAAGGGCACCGTGCGGTTTGAACACTTTACGTCACGCACCGAAGGGCCGGTGTTTGGCGAATACCGGGCCTTGCAGGATCATGTTGTCTTCAAGAAAGGAGGTAACGAGAAAGTAGCACTGCACGAAGTTCAATCCGTTAGGGTGTATCAACCTCAACATCAGGATTACTACATCGCTGATGTAACCATAGCCATGAACTGCGCAAGTCCGAGCGATGTGTTGTTGCTGGCGTATCGTTATGGCGGATTCGGCTGGCGTACTACCGAGGCCTGGAATAAAGATAACAGCGAAGTACTTTCATCCGAAGGAAAGACACGTAAAGATGCGGACGGTACTACCGCGCGCTGGTGCATTGTGCAAGGTGCCATAGACAACGACTATGCTGGTGCGGTGATGTTGTCGTTTCCTACGAATTACAATCACCCCGAGCCGTTGCGCATCTGGCCTGAGAATCAATACAACCGCGGTGATATGTTTGCCAATTTTTCGCCTACAAAAAATAAAGACTGGCTGTTAAAGTCTGGTAAGGATTATGTGTTGAAATACCGGTTGATTGTTTTTAACGGTCGCTTCGCCAAAGAAAAGGCCGAAAGTGCCTGGCAGTATTTCAGCACACCGCCAACGATTACCATTAAACCGGCAGTAAAAAAATAAACCCTTATCAGTATGCGTAAGAATAAGTCAACGATTTCGCGTAGAAAATTTATTCAGTCCACGGCACTTACTTCGATAGCGCTTAGTGGTTTTTCGATTGTGCCAGCCAGTGTGTTCGGCAAGCATGCACCGAGCAACCGCATAAACATTGGTGCTATTGGTGTGGGGCGGATTTCAAGAGGTCACGATTTGCCCGGGGTATGGAAGTATGACTATACCCAGGTGGTTGGTGTTTGTGATGTAGACTCCAGGCGTGCCGCGGAAGGCAAGCAACTGGTAAATGAATATTACACGAAGCGCGATGGCAAGCCCTTCGATGGTGTGAAAGTCTATGCCGATTACAACGAGCTGATTCGAAGCAAAGACATCGATGCCGTAGTGATCAGTACACCCGATCATACCCATGCGATGATTGCCGTAGCCGCTGCGCGGGCGAAGAAGCATATCTATTTACAAAAGCCTGCATCGCTCACCATTTCAGAAGGAAGGTTTGTGAGCGATGTGGTTCAAAAAAGTAACGTTAAGTTTCAGATTGGAAGTCAGCAGCGGTCTTCAACACAATTCCGATATGCAGCGGAGCTTGTTCGCAACGGTCGCATTGGGCAATTAAAAACCGTTTATGTTGGCCTGCCCGGAGATCCTGCTGGCGATGAAGAACCAGAAATGCCGGTACCTTCCAATCTCAATTATGATTTCTGGCTAGGTTCTACACCCATGGTGTATTACACCGAGAAGCGCGTGCATCCCAATGTTGGTTACGACCGGCCGGGATGGTTGCGTTGTGAACAATTCGGTGCGGGTATGATTACCGGTTGGGGCTCGCATCATATTGATTCTGCGCATTGGGGAATGGGTATGGAAAAATCGGGCCCGGTTGAAGTTTGGGGGCATGCTGATTTTCCTACGAAAGGATTGTGGGATGTTCACGGCATTTTTAAAACCGAAGCGTTGTATGCCAACGGTGTGAAGATGGTGGTGAGTAACGAATTGCCCAATGGTGTTAAGTTCGAAGGCAGTGAAGGCTGGATTTTTGTAACCCGTGGAAATTATCAGGCCACGGCAAGCGATCCGGTAAATGCCGATGGTTCCAAACCACTAGATGCCAGCAATCCGGCAATTATCAAGTCGGTGATTGGTCCGAATGAATTTCATTTCACCGTAAGTAACGATCATCACGGCAACTGGCTGGAAGCTATACGCGATAATAAAAACACGATTGCTCCCGTGGAAGAAGCACATCGCTCATGCTCCACGTGTCTGGTTCATCACATTGCCATGAAGCTGAATCGAAAAGTGTATTGGGATCCTGCGAAAGAGAAATTCAAAAATGATGACGAAGCTAACAACCTGTTGTCACGACCGCAGCGGGCACCGTATGGGTTGAAATAATCATATCGCATGAAATACTTCTTAGTTCTAAGTTTTCTGCTGGTGTGCTTCGGAAGCATGGCGCAGACTAACATGGTGTCCACTGTTTACGCCTGGAAGCAACCGAAGGAGAAAGTGGGTAAGTACATACTTTCAACTACGCTGGTGGAAGGAAGTGCGTACGACATGGCTTATCTACAGGTAAGTTCAAATGCCATTTTTACGACTAAAAAAGCATTGCCCTTGCAAGTTCCGGATTCGGAGGAGCATTTACTTTTTATAAAGGAGGGAAAGCTGCGCATTCAGATTGAAGATTCCACCGCTACCATCGGGGATGGAAGTTTGGTGTTGCTGATGCCCGGTGAAAAATATTCTTTTGAAAATGTGACAACCGATACTGCGTATTATTTTCTGATGAAGTATCGTTCCAAACAACCCGTAGACCTTGCAAGAGGTAAGTCTTCCGGTGGCTCAAAAATATTCGATTGGAACAAGGTTCCGTTTAAACTACACGATCGGGGAGGACGAAAGGATTTCTTTAACCAGCCGACTGCAATGTGCAAACGATTTGAAATGCATACTACTTCATTGAAGGAAGGACTGAATAGTCACGATCCGCATACGCATCGTGCAGAAGAAATAGTATTGATTATTGAAGGAAAAACGGAAATGCAGATTGGCGATCAATTCTATAAAGCAAAAGCTGGTGATCTGTACTATCTTGGTTCGAATGTTTTACATGGTATTCATAATGATGGTGCAGGATTGTGTACCTATTATGCTTTTCAGTTTGAATAATACTAAAGGAGTATTCAGTGCTATGAAGAAGATATCTGTTCTACATTGTGTTCCTTTGTTGCTCATTTTTGCATGTGCAGAGAAACCAAAGCAGGAAGTGGAAAAGAAACCCGTTCGGCTTGTAACATTAGACCCTGGTCATTTTCATGCTGCGCTGGTTCAGAAGTCGATGTACCCGGATGTGGATTCGGTAGTGCACGTCTATGCCCCGCAGGGAACCGATCTGGAGTTGCATTTGAAACGCATTGAAGGCTACAACACGCGCGGGGAAGTACCAACATACTGGCGTGAGCACATTTACACAGGGCCTGATTTTTTTGAGAAGATGATTGCCGAGAAGAAGGGAAATGTTGTGGTGCTTGCAGGCAACAATCAAAAGAAAACCGAATATATTCTTCAATCCCTTCAAAACGGATTTCATGTGCTGGCCGACAAGCCGATGGTGATTGATAGTGTTGGATTCCAACAATTAAAAGAGGCGTTTGCCGTAGCGGAAAAGAATAAGTTGCTGCTCTATGATATTATGACCGAGCGTTTTGAAATCACCACAATGTTGCAGCGCGAGCTTTCGATGTTGCCCGAAGTATTCGGAACGTTAGAGCAAGGCAGTCCTGAGAATCCGGCCATCACGAAAGAGAGTGTTCATCACTTTTATAAGTATGTATCAGGCAGTGTGCTTACGCGCCCGGCCTGGTTTCTGGATGCCGCCCAGCAAGGCGAAGGTATTGTGGATGTAATGACCCACCTGGTGGACCTTGTGCAATGGGAGTGTTTTCCAGAACAGATAATCGACACAAAGGATATCCAAATCAATTCAGCAAGGCGCTGGCCAACAGCAATGACGTTGTCGGAATTCAAAGCCATCACCAAACTGGAAAGTTTTTCGGACTATCTCAATAAAAATGTGACCGACACCTTGCTGCATGTGTTCAGCAATGGAGAAATCAATTATTCGCTGCGCGGAGTCCATGCAAAGACTTCGGTGATCTGGCGCTACAAAGCACCTGAAGGTACGGGCGATACACACTATTCGATTATGCGCGGCACCAAGGCTAACCTGGTTATCCGTCAAGGTGGTGATGAGCAATACAAACCTACTTTATATATTGAGCCTGTCGCGAAGGACGAACAGTATGAGCGTGTGTTGACTGAACAAATCAAATCGATTCAATCTAAATATCCGGGTATTGAATTGAAGAAGTCGGTGAATGGCTGGGGAGTAGTGATCCCTGAAAAATACAAGGAAGGCCACGAAGCTCACTTTGCACGCGTAACTGAGAAGTTTCTGGAGTACTTGAAAAACAACAACATGCCTGATTGGGAAGTACCCAACATGCTTTCAAAATACTATACAACTATAAAAGGATTGGAAACAGCCATGCAACACAAATAAGGTTTTATTGCTACCTTATCCTCATGACTTCCACTACACTTGACAAGCTGCTGGGCATCGATTATCCGGTAATCGTGGCGCCCATGTTTTTAATTTCCAATACTAAAATGGTGAAGGCGGCCTTGCAGCACGGAGTAACTGCGGCTTTCCCCGCGCTGAATTACCGTACGGATGAAGAATTGCGGGCTGCTATTCGCGAGATCAAAGCGTTTACATCAAAACCATTTGGTGTAAACCTTATTGTGAACAAATCCAATCCGAAGTACAAAAGTCAGCTTGAAACGTTGGTGGAGTTGAAAGTTGATTACATCATTACTTCGCTTGGAAATCCGAAGGAAGTGATTGAACGATGTAAGCCGCTGGGTATAAAAGTTTTTTGTGATGTGGTGGACCTTACCTATGCCAGGAAAGTAGAAGCGCTTGGTGCCGATGCGTTGATCGCGGTGAATAATCGCGCGGGCGGTCATGCCGGAAGTATTTCACCGGAAGAGCTTATTACTAACCTGAAGCAGCATTGTGCCATACCGGTTATTTCAGCTGGCGGTGTAGCGAAGGGTAAGGATCTAGCGTATGTGATGCGTCTGGGTGCTGCGGGAGCATCTATCGGAACTATTTTTATTGCCTGCACGGAAGCTGACATTTCTCAGGAGTACAAGCAAGCGATGGTTGATTATGGCGAGAAAGATATTGTGATGACAACCAAACTGTCGGGTTCGCCTTTAACCGTTATCAATACTCCGTATGTTCAACAACTGGGTACCAAAGCCAATTGGCTGGAGTGGATACTGAACAACAACAAAACACTGAAGAAGTATGCCAAGATGCTGATTGCGTTGCGTGGTATGAAAGCGGTAGAGAAAGCTGCGTTTGGTGCTACCTATAAAACAGTCTGGTGTGCCGGTCCGGCTATCGAACATGTTAAGGCCATTCGACCGATTGGGGAGATCATCGATAACCTGGTGAGCGAATATCAGTCAGCGAAGTAATAGGGTATGAAAAATAAAAAACGCGGAAGACTATTCCGCGTTTTCGAAAGGGCCTCGAAATTTTTTTAAGGCAGATCATCAATCAGATCGACCAGTTCTTCTTCGGTAATGGATTGTACGTCATCAATCACCTCAATATGGTTTTCAACAATGGTAGTGGCCTGGATAGCATAGTGGATTTCATCTTCAATAATGCTTACCAACACAATGTGTGCTTCTAGTCCAACGGGTATCAAACCGTAGTGTTCGGTGAACATTCCGGTTTCTTCATCATACATGTCGAAACGACCGAGTGCAGTAGGTTCACCATCATACACGATGTACACTGCACAGTTGGTGTTGTCAAAGCCTTCGGGCACATCTACGAAGATGGTAGTCTTGGGGCGGGGGTCATTGTACCAGCGGTCGATGTTTGTCCAGCAGAACTGACTTTGAAAAGCGTAGTAGACTGAGAACACACCACCCGTGGTTTGAAATTCACCAATTTCTAATCCGCGTTCTTTTTCTTCATCCCAAACTATTTTGCAGCGGTCGCCTTCGCATTCTTCCACACCAGTGAAAAGTTGCATGTCATTATCCGGGCCATCGGTGTTGCTGGTAGGCACAATGAGTTGATAGCCACTGGCCAGTTTAAGTTGATTGCCGGCTTGCGTAGCGTTGACGAAAAATTCGCCACCGGAAACCAACATTGCCAAGTCGTCATCATCGTTTCTTCCAACCGTTGGCTTTTGCGTTAACAGCATGGAAGCACGATCATAAATTTCGATTAACTCTACCGTTACATTGCCGGTTACAAGATTTCCATCCAAAGTTAAGAACGCGCTGGCTTCGAACTTCACAATTGTTCCCTCACTACCCACAACCTCGCCACCCGCGGTTGCATTGAGCGTGAAGGTTTGTATGCGCTCATCAATGTTGGTACTTACAAAACTGGTAAGGGCTTCAGCATCGGGTGTTGGTGCTGCGGGCTTTTCATGGTTGTCGTCACAACTGAGCAGGCATGGTAATACCCCAATAGCAAGTACCACCAGATACGTGTGCTTCATCTTCATAATAAAGTGGAGTTGGTTTTAATCATCCATAAATCAGCAGCACGCAGGTATGGTTACCAGCCGATGCGTATTTTGTCGGTGAGTAACAGGATGTGGGGTTGGACGGATGTTGGTGGGAGGTTGAATTTTGATCCGTGCGAAGAAAACTGGAGTGGTCACATCCTTCCGTGCATTAGGAGTATACTAGGACCACAAATGAGTTATATTTGGATGTTAGCGGAAAGCATTCGGACATGACCACATCTAACTAAGAAGATGGACTTATTCGAGTGCAATCATTGGTTTTTGGTAATTATGAAACGTATGTTAAAGACTCTCTAAGTTACTATCTTAATAAATGTCTTTCGGATGACACTACTATCTTTGTTATGCGGACTGACAACATTCAGGAACACGAGGCTGAAGTAAGGAGAATAGTCCAGAACACAATAAACCAACTAAAAGCCAGATAGTGGCCCCCGCGCATTGGTACATTTGCTTGCCACTCATTCCATCGCGATACCAATGCAAGCGAAAGAGCCAAGCGTTGCCAGCGTTGGACAAATTAATACAGATACTATCTTTATCCTTCCAAATGAATATTGACTCAATTATTTTCAAAATTCATGGGGCAGGATTTGAGGGATCTTGACTTACCCGGTATCTGTTACGGAAATTAAGAAGGAATAATACTGAAGGATTTTGATCAGGTGGAATCTAACACATGATTTGTAAATTAGTTTGAGAAAAGACAAAAAATGATAAATACAATTTTAATTATCAGCCTTAGCTTGTTGGCAACCGTAGTTGGAGCGCAACAACCTGTGCCCAATAAACCAAGGATTTTAATAAGTACGGATATTGGCGGCACTGACCCTGATGATAATCAGTCAATGACACATTTGCTGATGTATAGTGATTTATTTACCATTGAAGGTCTTGTTTCCTCGCCATCATATGGTAATGGAAGTAAAGAAGAAATTCTTCGAATGATTGATTTGTACGAAAAGGACTTTCCAAAACTTCAAAAACATAAAAAGGATTTAGCGGAACCAGATTATTTACGTTCAATTACCAAGCAAGGCCGAAAAGGGGCTGCTCCTTTTAACGGTTATAAGACTTCTACAGAAGGTTCTGATTGGATTATAAAACGTGCAATGAAAAAAAGTAATCAACCACTTTGGATTTTAGTTTGGGGTGGTTTGGACGATTTAGCGCAAGCTCTGCATGATGCTCCAAAAATTCAAAACAACATTAAAGTTTATTGGATAGGTGGTCCAAACAAAAAATGGAGTGCTAATAGTTATGCATACATAGCCAATAACTTTCCCGAACTATGGTTTATTGAGGTTAACTCAAGCTATTATGGTTTCTTTTCCGACAATAATGTTCCCGATAGCGTAAGAAGCTCAGACTATTATGACCGTTACATAAATGAAGCAGGCTATCTGGGAAAAGATTTTAAGAACTACTATAATGGTGAAGTAAAAATGGGTGACACTCCTTCTCTTCTCTACATGATGGATGGTAATCCTACTAATCCAATGCGCGAGAGTTGGGGGGGTAGCTTTGAAAAGATCAACCATAGTCCGCGAATTATTTTTAAAAAACCATCAAGTTTGAGTGATACTGTTGCTTATTGCGCGATTCTTGAATTTCATTTTCAAGGGCCTGCATTAAACATCCCTCCAGATTCCGTTTGCTTTGAAATGGAAGTGCCGTATGGAAAATCAGTTCAAAAATGGCCAGGTTATTATCTGGGACAAGGAGAATTCGTGATAAGATACATACCAAAAAAGGCTGAAACATTAAACTATATATTTACATCTGAAATACCAGCGCTAAATGGTAAGGAAGGAAGTATCGTTATTGATAACAGCTGGCCGGGTAAAAAACACGAATCGGATTATACGCTGGGCAATAATTGGTATTCAGACAAATCAGACAAAGACCTTTATGATGGAAAATTACAGGGAGGCATAACAATAAAGAAATGGAGAACCAATGTTTTAATTGATTGGGCAAAACGATGGGAGTGGTTAAGATAACCAACGAAGCACATCAAAAGTAATGTGATGTGCTTCGTTGGTTTTGTACAGTGCTATTCGTTACGAAGCGAATTTACCGGATTGCCCAAAGCCGCTTTAATAGTTTGGAAACTCACGGTAGCAAAGGCGAGTACAATAACCACAGCACCGGTTATGACATAAACGTTTAGCGGAATTTCCGTGCGGTAGGCAAAATCCTGTAGCCACTGGTTCATGGCGAAATAGGATATCGGGGCGGCCAGGATGAACGCCAGTACCACCAGCAACAGAAAATCTTTCGAGAGCAGTAGCACAATCTGGTTTATCGTTGCGCCCATCACCTTTCGAATGCCGATTTCTTTTACGCGCTGTGTGGCCGTAAAGGTGGCCAGTCCAAAAAGTCCGAGGCAGGAAATGCAAATGGCGATGGCCGAGAATGCCGTGAACAGTTTTCGCATACGTTGCTCGCTCTGATACATTTTGTCGTATGTAGCATCCATGAATTTATATTCAAACGGATAAATGGGATTGTATTGTTTCCAGATTTTTTCTGCAGCCGCAATAGCTTCCTGATTATTTTTTTCATCCGTCTTTACATACACAAGCCACAACCAATTTTTATTGTAGAAGAAGATAGACGGTTCAATTTTTTTATGAATCGACTGGTGGTGGAAATCTTTCACCACCCCGATGATCGTGCCTTTGGTATTCCACAGCGAAAATGTTTTTCCGATGGGATCGGTAATGCCGGCCTCTTTTACGGCCGTTTCATTGAGGATGTATCCGGAAGTATCCGACTTCGCCCCGGTGAATCCCCTTCCGTCCACAATCTCCATGTTTAGCGTGGGCATAAAATTTTCATCAATGTTCATGGCGTGAATCATAAAATCCTGATCGGGCGCTTTGCCTTCCCAATCGGTGTCGCCTGTGGTGTTGCCTACACTGAGAATGTTTTGATTCGATAGTGTAACCGCTTCGATAGCCGCATTTTCCCGAAGTTGATGTTTAATGGTCTCAACGTTCTTGTACATTTCGCCACGCAAGCCAAACGTAAAGATGTTTTCCTTGTCGAAACCAAGTTTTCTGTTACGAATAAAATCAAGCTGTTCGCCTACTACCATCGTGCCGATGATGATCACGATGGACAGGGAGAATTGAGTAACGACCAGAATTTTTCTAAACGTTGAATTGCCACCACTGATGGTAAGCTTGCCACGAATAACTTCCATCGGCTTGAATGCTGACAGTACCAGAGCAGGGTAGATGCCGGAGGTGAGCCAGGTGATCAACAGGGCGCTAAGCACAAGGGTCATCACATTTTTATCAGAAATGCTAAATACTAATGTTTTTCCGCTCAGCTCATTATAAAAAGGAATCGCCAGCTGAATGATAACAAAAGAAAGAAAAAGCGCCAGCACCGAAATGATGGAGGATTCGATCAGAAACTGTGCGATGAGTTTTCTGCGATCGGCACCAATGGTTTTGCGAACGCCTACTTCTTTCGCGCGTTTCGTAGCGCGGGCGGTGGCCAGGTTGATGTAGTTGATGCAAGCGATCAGCATGATGGCAATAGCCACGATGAAAAATATTCTTACTGTCTGAATGCCTTCCTCGCGCAGGTCAGGACCATACAGGTGAAGGTTTTCGAGAGGTTGGGCCAGGTACGAAAGCGAAGCGGACTCCTTTTGATTGCTATGATGGATGTTGGTAAGCTGACGTACTACCGAATCGGCAGAAGCCCCATCACGAAGTTGAAAGAACGTGATGTAATCGTAGTTACCCCAGTCTGTCTCCAGGCTTTTCCAGTAGCCATTCGACCGGTAGTTTTCGATCAGGATCTGAAATGGAAACAACATGGAGTACTGCAGCGTGGAATTTTTCGGCATGTCTTTGATAATGCCCACGATGGTGTATTCATGTTTGTCTGACAGTTTAATAGTTTTCCCCATAGCATCACCATCGGTAAAGAATTTTGCGGCCAGCGTTTCCGAAACGATAACGGACTTGGTAGTGGGAAAAGGTTTGAGGGGATTACCCTTCACTAACGGGAAGTCGAACATGGTGAAGAATCCATCATCGACATACGCCCGCGCTTCGTTTTCGGTAATTTTTTTATCGCCAGCTTCCATCAGGATAGTACCTTCATCTTCTGAAATACGGATGATGTCTTCAATGTCTTTTACTTGCTGTTTTCCCACTACAGCAGCAGTTGCCGGAGTAAATGGCCAAGTCATGTTGGTTCCGCTGTTGTCGAAGGTGGCGTTAACGCGATAGATGCTTTTTGAGTTGCTGTGAAAGCCGTCAAAGCCTAGTTCATCCTGAACCCAGAGCATCAACAGGATACTGGCTGCGATGCCCAGCCCCAGACCACCAATGTTGATGAAGGAATAGACATTGTCGCGAAGTAGATTACGGAGCGACAACCGAATGTAATTGAAAAACATAATTATGGATTGAAAAGGTTATTCATTACGTAACGAATTTACAGGATTGGCAATGGCTGCCTTCATCGCCTGAAAACTTACCGTACCAATGGCCAGCACCAGTGAAGATACTCCGGCAACGACAAGTATGGTAGCACTGATCTCGATGCGGTATGGCCATCGTTGCAACCACATGTTCAGAAACCACCATGCTCCCGGTGCTGTAAGTACAAACGCGATGGTGATGAGTATTGTGAAATCTTTTGACAGTAACACCATTACATGGCTTACCGAAGCGCCCAACACTTTGCGAATACCAATCTCCTTGCTTCGTTGCTCAGCCGTATAGGCCGCCAGTCCAAACAAGCCAAGACAAGATATGATAATAGCAAGACCTGAAAACACGTACGCCATATTGCCAATCAGTTTTATCCCCGTGAACTTGTGACCGAATTCGGCATCAGCAAAACGATAGCTGAATGGGTAGGCGGGATTGTATTGCTTGAACACCTTTTCGGTTTCTGCCAGCGTTTCGGAAATATTCTGGTTTGCCGGTATGCGAATGGTCATATCCGAAAACCATTCGGGATCGAACACCACCATCATCGGGCTGGCGTTCAGGTAAGGGGAGGATAATACGTTTTCAAAAACACCTACGATGTGATAGGTTTTTTCATTCCAATGAATAGTTTCGCCAAGCGGTTTTTTCAATCCAATGTAATCCACGGCAGCCCGATTGAGTAACATGGAGGTGCTGTCATTATACAGATTGCTGAAATCGCGACCTTCGGTGAGGCTGATGTTCAGTGTCTTGGTGTAGTCGTACTCGGTGGCGATGGTAGCGAATGATGTTCGTTGTTCTTCTGTCTTTCCGGGCCACGATGGATCCATGTGAGCATATACCTGTGTAACCGGACTGTTTGATTTAGTAACGCTCACCGCTAGTCCTTTAGTCAAAAGCTCCTGTTTGATAGCGGCATAGTTTTTTGAAATGTCGCCACTGTTTTCTACCAACACTAAATTTTCCTGGTCGTAACCCAGGTAGCGGTCTTCTCCATGTTTGATCTGTTTATAAAATACGATGGCTGCAATGATGTGAAAAATGGTAAAGCAGAATTGAGCTGTAACCAGGACCTTTCGCGGAGTGGAAGTTCTTCCAGTGCTGATCTTTCCTTTTAAAACGGTAGCGGCTTTAAACGATGACAGGTAGAATGCGGGATAGCTTCCGGCAATTAAACCGGTTACAAGAATGATAGCAGCTGATACAATCCAGGTTAGCGGCTCACCATACGGAATGGAAAGTTTCTTGCTTACCAGGCCATTGTAAAACGGCAAGGCAAGTTCAGTGAGGGCAATGGCCAGCAGAAAGGCAAGCATCGTAACCAACATCGACTCACCAATAAATTGCAAGATCAGTTCTTGTCTTCGCGAGCCCACCGTTTTGCGTATACCCACTTCACGAGCTCTGCGTTCGGAGCGTGCCGTAGCCAGATTCATAAAATTGATACAGGCGATTAACAGCAGAAAGCCTGCAACAATACCAAGCGATTGAACGAACTCAATGGAGCCTCCCACGCTTTTGCCATTTTCGAAGCGTGAGTACAAACGCCACCTGGAAAGCGAGTGAAGAATGATTTCACTTTTTGAATCAGGTTTATTTTTTGCAATGCTGTGCCGGATGCGCGATTGAACAGCAGCGGCATCGGCATTGGGCTTAAGTTCTACATACAGTTGAAAAGCATTATTATCCCAGTTGGAGAGCGAACGTTTTACCCAGGGCTGTGACGCTACGTAGGCGCTGAACGGCATGAGGTAGTGGAACTGAAAAGTAGAGGTAGCAGGAACATTCTGCATAACCCCCGTAACGGTCATGTCCATTTCGTTATCCACGCGTACGATTTTTCCCATGGCTTCCTCATCACCGAACAATGCTTTGGCTGCGGACACGCTTAAGACAATACCACCAGGATCCTTTAATGCCGTGGATGAATCACCTTTCACTAACGGAAAAGAAAACAAATGGAGGAAATCTTCACCAGCATAGAGACCTACCCATGAAAAACGTTTTTCACCGTAGTTCAGCAGGTGACTTCCACCCCAGTCGGTAGCCACTGCATAGTTAATGTCGCGCTCGTTGGTTTTGAGTTCTTCCACCAGCGGAAGAGGCATGGCGTTGCCGGTGTTAAGACCATTATCGCCCGGATTGTTTTGCATTACCTGGTAAAGCTGCCCCGCCTTGGTGTGAAATTTATCATAGCGTATCTCATCGTTGATCCAGAGTATAATCAACAGGGCGCAGCATAAGCCCATGGCCAACCCAAAGATATTGATGAACGAGTAAACATAATTTCGCAGGATGTTGCGGAAGGCGATTTTTGCAAAGTTTTTTACCATATTCTTTACTTCTTATATTTTTTTGCTAATGATGTCATGTTCTCAAATCGAACTTCCTCTTACTCGCTTCGCAGTGATTGGGCCGGATTAGTTCTGGCTGCGCGCAGGGCTTGTGTGCTGACGATCAACAAGGCAAATATTAAAGCAATGCTTCCGGCCAGTATTAAAACCCACCACGGTATTTCTACCCGGTAAGGGAACCGTTCCAAAAATTTATTCATGCCCCACCAGGCAAATGGGGCAGCAAATAAAAATGAGATAACAACCAGTCGTGTGAAATCTTTTGATATCAGCATTACAATTCCGCCTAAGGTGGCACCCAGTACTTTTCGGATGCCGATTTCTTTGGTGCGTTGTTCGGCTGTGAAGGCTGCCAGACCGAATAGCCCCAGGCCGGTAATGAAGATGGCCAGGAAGGCAAAAATGTTCGACAGGTTGTGGATCAGGTTTATGCCCTCATATTTTTTAGCGAATTCAGTGTCGGCAAAGGTGTAATCAAACGGATAGGCAGGATTATACTTCTTTACTATCTCCTCCACGCGACTTACGGATTCTGAAACGGTACGTTCACCGCTTAACCGGAGGGTAACATAGTTGGCGGAGTAGGTATTGAGCACCATAAATGCAGGTGGCACATCGCGAAAAATATTTCCCATCAGTACGTTGTCCAGCACCCCGATGATTTGAAACTTACGTTGCCAGATTGTAAGCGTCTGGCCGATGGGGTCTTTCAATCCCATGATGTCGATGGCTGCCTTGTTTACCAGTACTGCGGCCGTGTCGCTTTTAAACTCTTCTGAAAAATCGCGGCCTTCCAGCAGTTTGATACCCATGGTTTTGGTGTAATCATATTCGGTGCGAAGTGTGGTGAAGAGTACACGCTGATCGGCCGACTTACCGGGCCAGTCAACAAAATTGTTGGAGAAGATGGCTGTAACCGGAGCTTGTGATTTGGTTACCGACACGGCAATGCCTGAATTGAGCAATTCGTTTTTCAGCGCTTTAAAATTTTTGTCGATGTCGGCTGTGTATTCTACCATCATCAGGTTTTCCTGGTTGTAGCCCAGGTGGCGGTCGCGCACGTGTTGAATTTGTTTTTGAATTACCAGTGTGCCGATGATGAGAGAGATCGAAAAAACAAACTGAAGGGTTACCAGCACCTTGCGCGGAGTGATGCTTCCTTTACCTGCGGCAATTTTTCCTTTTAATACAGCGGCCGGTTGAAAGGACGACAGGAAGAGGGCAGGGTAACTTCCGGACACGAATCCAGTGGTTAGTACCAGTAGCGCGGAGAGCCCCCAGAATAGTGGCGAGGTAAAGTCAAGCGTGAGTTCTTTTTTTACAAGTTGATTGTAGAACGGCAGTGCAATCTCCACCATTACAATGGCAATGGCGAGTGCCAACAATGTGATAAAAATCGATTCGCCCAGAAACTGAATGATAATCTCCCTGCGTCTGGAACCTACACTTTTCCGAATGCCTACTTCACGGGCTCTTCGTTCGGAGCGGGCGGTAGACATGTTCATAAAATTGATGCAGGCAATCACAATGATAAAAATGGCGATGGTAGTGAAGCCGGTTACATATTGAATATCGCCACCGTCTTCCACTCCGTTCTTAAAATTGCTGTGCAGTTTCCAGCGCTCCATCGGGTAAAGAAAGACATCGCGCCTCATGGACTTGTCACCGTTGGTGTTGATCAGCTCTTTCACACTGGCGTTTACACTTTCCAGGTCTGCGTTCGGATCGAGTTCAACAAATGTCTGAAAGGAGAATTCGCCCCACGAGCTTTCGCTATCCTTTACCCAGCTGGCATATTTTTTATAATGACTCCAGGTGAGCAGGCAATCAAACTGAAACGAAGAGTTGGTGGGAACATCTTTTACAATGCCGGTTACTTTCAGGTCGCTGTCGTTGTCGACATTAACGAGTTGATTGATGGGATCGGCATCTCCGAAAAGTGCTTTCGCGGTTGATTCGGTTAATACAATTGAGGTAGGATCATCCAGAACACTTTCCGCAGTTCCTTTCACCATTTCGAACTGAAACATTTCGAGAAACGCTTCACCAACATAGTGGCCTTGTTTTACAATGCGGGTATCGCCCACGCGAAGAAGATGTTCCGATCCCCAATCGCAAAGCGTAGTATTTTTTACATGCGTGCTAGCGGTTTTAATACCTTCGGCCAGCATCTGCGGACCCGAGGTAAAGGAGTTGATGGTGCCATCGTAGTAGCCGTTGATCCACGCCTGGTGCAGGTTTTTGTATTTCGGTTGAAACCGGTCGTACGAAGTTTCATCGAATACCCAGAGCAAGATCAATATAGTACAGGCAATGCCAATGGAAAGACCACTGACATTAATAAAGGAGTAAATCGAGTTCCGTTGAAGATTTCGAAGCGCGATTTTGAAGTAGTTTCTGAACATAGAAAGCCGGGGTATTGCGTACGATTGTCCCACCTTTTTCAAGATCAGTGCCATGATAAAATCATTGAATCGTGAGCTGTTTCAACGTTTTGGGACTTTCGTACACGGTCAATATTGAACGGGGGTGTCCGCTGGCGGGCGGATTTAGGTAAGCAGGTGGGATGAGCCCGTCACGATCTGAATGGGGAAGTATTGGCTATAAAGATTCTTATATTTAAGTGTTGGCAGCAAGGCGTAGTGACGCTCCAAGACACACTAGACAATAATGACAAGAAAAGAAAAATTGCTTCTGTTAGCACCGGCACTTTGGACAAGTATATTCGACATTACTATAACAGTAATAAATCAGTCAAAAGAATACTGGAACGGTGACTTAACAAAAGCGGACGAAGGAAACCCAATCGGAGCGTTGTTCATGAAAAATCATGTAAGCGGACTTTTCGTTATTTCAGGACTTTGGATTATTGCGATTGTACTTCTTGGATACTTTTTACCAAGACAGGCAAGAAAAATATTTTTACTATTTTGTGTAATAGCTCATAGTTTTGGCGCATCAACATGGCTTTCTAGCAGATATGGATTTTGGTATGCATTAACGTTTATACTCTTTAACTCAATTCTATATTGCGTAATTGACAATATAGTGGACAAACAAAAAATGAACACGGCTTAGATTAAACAAGCGGACAAATAACCTTTGTAGCTGGACGTTTCCGTCTGACCTTGACTTAGGATAAGGATTTGACTCGAGGACAAAATTAATTTTGACAACCGACTAAGACTCTTTAAAATATACCGGTCGACTGAAACGCCCAGCAGCCAACAAAGGCTATAAAGCATTACTTTTGATTAATAATTTTTTAAAGGATAAAATAACGCATTATAGCCAAGCGTTCACATACATTGTTAAAACGATTTTATGAAAAATTGGAAAACGATAGTATTCGGTCTTCTAACGTTCACTTCTTGTGAGCAGACTAACACAAAGTCAGTGTCAAGTATCCGTGAATCAACAGCAGCGCAGCAAACCAGGAATTTTGATAATAAAGAAGTTCCTGAAAAACTTTTAACGCTGAACACACCGCCAACGGCAACATCCACACAAGAGGGTATTGAGGAAAATCTATTTGGCAAATTTTTCTGCGACAGAGCTGAATTTTATGTAATCAAGAATCCGCAAAACGATGTGTATGCCACCAGACCTGAATCGATAACGCTCTTTTATTTAGATGGTGAACTGCGGCAGACAAAATACATTTTAACAACCAATATCGTGACAACTTTATTGCAGGACCTTGGTGGCTTTAAAATTACAGGGCTTGATTTTAAGAATAGAGAGATTATCTCCAACCAACAACTAGTTACCAGGAACGCGAACGGTATTGCGCTGAACAGCAACCTTGATAACTACGAACTCAAGTGGACGTTTGGAGAAAATGAAATACGGTACAGTGTGAGATCAGATTCAAAAGATAAATTCATTTATGTGGAGAAAGTAAAAAGTTATGAAAAGCAGTTTAAGCGAATTGAGAAATTCTGTATATAGCACGTGATAATTTTTATACGATGAGTAACATTATTTTTGACTGCGGGATATCGCTGGATGGTTTTTTCGCAGGCAATAATAGAGGCCCTGCTAATCCGATGGGAGGTGTTTCAGGAAAGCTGCATCAATGGATGTTTAAGCAAAAAGCATTCTGGAAGCACATCAAGATGCAGGGTGGCGCAGAAGATGGCGCTGATGGTAAACTGATTGATGATGTGTTCGCCAGAACGGGTGCCTACATTATGGGCAAGCGAATGTTTGAAGAAGGCGAGGTTGTGTGGGCCGAAGATTTATATGAAGCAGATGTTTATGTGCTGACCCACGAAAGAAGGGAACCCTGGATTCAAAAGGGGAGTACTACGTTCTATTTCATTACTGATGGAATACAAAGTGCATTGGAAAAAGCCAGGCAATCGGCCAACGGAAAAGATATCAGAATCCAAGGCGGTGCCAACACGATTCAGCAATTTCTTAATGCTGGCCTGGTAGACGAATTTTTTATTCACATCGCACCTGTTTTTTTGGGAAGTGGTATCCGGCTTTTCGAGGGCATCGACAAAGACCAGTACGATATACAAATCGTTGAAGTAGTACCATCAGCACTTACCACACATCTTCGATACAAGCTGACGCGTAAAGCTTCCGTTTGATTTCTTGTGTTTTAAGCGTGAGGAGTTATGGTTTGCGTTGAGTCGGTTTAAATCCCGGTGGATTATCAATCAATGATTTATCCAATGCCCTCGAATTATAAGAAGCAGTATTGTTTTCTTGGCTGCCTTCGCGTTGCGTTTCATTAGGTGATCGCAACAAGAGTGTTGTTTCTGAAAAATTCTTCAACTCAAACGCGTAGGTTACAGGTTCCATTTTCCAGGTGCTGGCCTTAACTAAATTTCCCCATCCTGTCGTCTTTCCACCCGGTGCTTTACTCCACCATTCACCTTTGCCGTTATGTGGAGTAATAGTGAGAGTATTGCCCCTGACGGACCATGTGCCGGTTTCGAAGACAAATAAAATTTCCTTCATGGTGGTAGACCAGTTCTTAGATCGATATACATAGGTGCCATCCGCATGAAGCGCATATTCATTTCGGAAATATCCTCCCGAATACATGGGTGTACCATTCATGAAGCCCGAAGTCTCGCTACGATAAGCAACCCACAAGCCCGCTAAAGAAGAAGGATGGGAGCCAGCTGATGTTGTAGTAACCGGTTCATTCTTTTGCTGAATTTTTTTCAATTTTAATGAATTGATAAATGCCAGCATATCGTTTTGATATTGTTGTGTGTTGGTCATTACCACCACCGCTGTAGTTTGATTGTTGCCAGTGGCGGTAAGTAATGTTGCTAGTCCTTTTACCTGGCCGTCAACATAATTTCCGTTGCCCGAACGTATCTCCCAGCCGTTATCCTGAACCGGTGCAGCCATGACCGGCTTGGTGATGGAACTGACCGTGTTGACGAGCAGCGATTTCCACTGGCTGTCAAAATCTCCCTGTGCTGATCCGGTTGATGCCATAGCTTTGGTAACAATGACGATGGCATAGCCACCGGTTTTGGCATCGGTAACAAACAATTGAACACCGCCTTCCGCTTGTTGTTTTTGCCAGCCGTGTGGCATAGTGTACGTAACAAGGTCATAGGTTTCTTGCTGTGCTAGAGCTATCGTGCTCATGATCATAAGCAGCGCAGCGAAGGTAATCTGTACTTTGTGCTTCATGGTAGTGCATTGTTATTCAATCATTTTGGCTAAGGCCTTCAGATCAAAATTGTTCAAAAAATTGTCGAAGTAGCGTTTCGAAAACCCTTTGTCGTTACTCAGTTCATACCGAATCTGCACTTCTATAAACATAGGTTTCAAAGGTTGATTGACATTCGTTTTGAAATAGGCAGGATTGTATTCGTAGAGTGTAACGCCTTTAGGATCGCCATCATAGAATTTTTCAAAATCAAGTAATCCATTGGAAGGTTTGTTGTAGTCATTAGGCCGTAGACCTTTCATGACAACTGCAGGTTGTTGCAACCACCCGGCTGAAGAAGACGCAAGCAGTTGCTGTACTTTCGCTTTTTTGCTTTCATACACTTTTGCGTAAGCAACCTTGTCGGCTTCGCAGATGCTGGCATTGTTGGGCTCGCTCTCTTTCTTGTATCCAACGGACACCAGAAAATTAGCGTTTTCAATTTCATAGTATTGAAGCAGCGCTTCGAGGTAGACTTTACGGGTAACAGGGATTAATATCGGAATACCGGGTCGGCTAATGATGTAATGACGGTCGATCCATTGGTACCCATTCGGCCGTTGCGCATCTTCCGGCCGACCCTGTAACCAGTTTTCCACGTAGCCATCACCGTTGATCAATTTTAAGAAATCGCCATGTTTGTCTTTGTAATTGTCAGACCGCCCTGCCAGCACCATATCCTCGTCAAGGAAGCGTGTAATCCGACTGCGGTTGTTAAACCGGTCGCGCTCGAAGTTGGCACCTTGCTTGGCTTCGGTGGCAATGGTGTATCGCATTTTTTTATCCGTAACATAAAAATCGCCTTCGTAACCATAAAAGTCACCTGAACCAAAACCTGCATTAACATCTACACGCAATACGCTGCGGTATTCGCCCACGGTTTTCACAACATGCTCGGTAACGTGACAAACATTTTGATACAGACCCAACGCGTATCCGTACTTGTTGTAAGCATAATCTCCGAATGTATTTTTATCGCCTCCGTTAAAACTCACGCGGGCCATACAGCCGGTAAGCTTGAAATTTGCCCGACTGGCTTCCTCAATCTTTTCCAAAGCAATCAATTGCCTGGTCATAGCTGCTTTATCCTGCGCAGTACCTTTCAGACTGTGCGCATACTTAGGGCTGGCGTGGTCGGTATATTTTCCGGGAAGCGCATCGGCACTGCCTGTACAGGGAACTGGTTTTTCTTTTACGGTTTGTGCTAATGTAGCTGAGCCATACACGACCATTACAAAGGAAGTAAATACCACTCGCCATTGTTTCATAGATGTCTTCATTTTGTATCGTAAAAATAGACGGGCTGTTAACCTGTATCAATCGTTAAAAAAGATGATTTAAGTGATTCTTCATAAAATCATTAAAAAGGATGAGAGGATGCTGTTTTTCTTTTTTTGTTCTTTGTATCGGAGAATAATGTATTTTGGAAGTATGAAAAAACTGTTGCTACTATTCTTGGTTGCTCACACTTTGAGTAATGTGCAGTTGTTGGCTCAAACAAAATTTTTGGATAGTCTGAGGTTAGAAATAGATAAATATCCCACAAGAGATACGGCCCGTGTCCATCGGATTCAGAATTACACCAAGAATGCGGTCAATGAGAACACGACTCTCTTATTACCTTATGTTAACGAGATGATTAGCATAAGTAAAGAGCGACAGTATCAAAGAGGTTTGCAGATTGCGTATAGTACACAGGAAATTTATTATGCCGATCGGGGAGATTTTCCGATGGCCTTTTTATATGCTGATTCTGCATTTACAGCCTTTGAAGGAGATACATCCAAAGTTGGGATTATTGAAAAAGCATTTCTCCATCATAACATGGGTATGGAGTGTTTTAAAATAGGCGATTATGACCAAGCCATTAGCCACTACACTACAGCTGCTGAAGTACTGGAGGTGTACAAGCCGAATGTTGTATCCGTTGTATATGATGGAATGGCTGAAGTGTATAACAAACTATTACAAAAAGAGAAGTCCATTGAGTATGATAAAAAGGCGATAGCTTCCGCAGAAAAAAACGGTACCCCAACTGCGGTGGTTGGCCGAACCCTGAACTATGTTACCCGGCTTATCGGCAGAAAACAATTCAGTGAGGCCGAAACAATCCTAAAGAAAATCGAACCTGATGTTAAAAAGTATAAGAGGCAAATGCATCTTTTTCTTTTTCACGAAAGTAAAGGTTTAATACACCAGGAAAGAAAACAATTCAACGAAGCCATCACCAATCTGAAACGGGCGAATGAATATGCATTAGCCAATGATGATGCGTATCAGCAACTAGCCATTCTTGGGCCGTTAGCGGAAAGTCTGATCGATGCCGGACGACCCAGGGAAGCCCGACAGTATATCGATACATTGTTAAATAAATCGATCGCGTATCAAATGAAAACATATCGGTTAGATGCCTATACACTATTAGCCTTATGGCATGAAAGTAAATCTGACTGGAAAAGCGCTAATGAATTTCTGAATAAAAAGTTACAGCTTTTGGACACCATCATGTCTGACGAAATGAAAGAAAAAGTAACCATGATGGAAACCCGGTATAAAGTTGCCGGGAAAGACCGCGAGATAAAATCGTTGGAGGCAGAAAAGGAAATTCAAAATCTCCGACTTCGTCAGAAGAGTATATACAATTATTTTTTAATTGGCGGTGCACTGGTTTTACTTATCGTTTCATTGCTTTCGTACCGTAACTACAGGCACCGTCAAAAACTTCAGCAGGCAAAGATCGATGAACTCGAAGCCGAAAAACAACTGGCTGCTACCGAGGCTGTATTAAAAGGTGAAGAACAGGAACGTACCCGTCTTGCAAAGGATTTGCATGATGGGCTGGGGGGAATGCTCAGTGGAATAAAATTTTCATTAAACAATATGAAAGAGAATTTAATAATGACCCCTGACAATGCCCAGGCATTTGAACGCAGCATCGACATGCTGGATAGTTCCATTAAAGAAATGCGCAGGGTGGCTCACAACATGATGCCGGAAATGTTGTTGAAGTACGGACTTGACACGGCATTGAAAGAATTCTGCAACGAAATCAGTCGCAGTGGTGTGATGCTCATAACGTATCAGTCAGCTGGACTGTTTAACTCTGCGCTTGATCAAACCACGGCTGTTACTATTTACCGGATTGTGCAGGAGTTAGTGTCAAATGCCCTTAAGCATTCCACTGCTCGAAATGTATTGGTGCAGGTACATCGGCTTGAGCAAGAGAAAATGTTGGCCATTACGGTAGAAGATGACGGAAATGGCTTTGATACAAATTTGTTAAATCAATTCGCTGGAATGGGCTGGAAAAATATTCAGAACCGTGTAGAGTTTTTGAAAGGTCGGCTCGATATACAATCTTCACCCGGCAAAGGTACTTCTGTGTTGATTGAACTAAATATAGTATGAGCACAAGCATCTTTATCGTAGACGATCACTACCTCGTGGTAGAGGGAATTCGTTCTTTATTACAAGGTGAAAAAAATATTGAGTGGTTGGGCCATGCCATGAACGCAGCGTCATGTTTGGATTTTCTGAAACGTGGTCAGCCTGATGTAATCTTCATGGATGTGAACCTTCCCGACAAAAGTGGTACGGAATTATGTAAAGAAGTAAAAAAGTTATACCCGCACATATTGATTTTGGGACTCAGCACATTTAATCAACAAGCGGTTGTCCGTAACATGATGGATAACGGTGCATCAGGATATGTATTGAAGAACGCAACCAAAGAAGAATTACTGGAAGCTATTGATGTTGTGTTAAACGGAGAAAGGTATTTCAGTCAGGAGGTAGTACTTTCCTTAAATGAGCCTCAGCCACAGCAGCCTGTGATTACCAGGCGTGAGAAAGAAGTATTGCAACTCATAGCCGAAGGTCTTACGAATGCAGAGATAGCCGAAAAACTTTTCATCAGCGTCCCTACGGTAAACACACACCGCAAAAGCATTCTCGAAAAATTTGATGTGAAGAATACCGCTACACTTATTGGCAAAGCGATAAAACTGGGAGTTGTGTAAGGATGCTGGATATGGTTGCTGCTGGTCATGAGATCTCGGCATTTCTACAACCCGGTTGAGTTGACATTCTTATTAGCAATGTTTTATTAATTCGCTAAAATCGTTAAGTTTAATGGGTATGACTGCTGTAAACTTTTACGAAGACATCAAGGGCAATCCTTCAAAATTCAGACAACTGGCCTGCAAGGGATTGCTGTTTGCGCATTACAGTTGCCCGCAGGTTGACCTTAAAAAGGAATTCTTTTCGCAGCACAATTTCATCTCGTACACTTTTAGCGGAGAGAAGCGAATTTATAAGACGGATAAAAGCTGGTACCTGGAAAGTGATGTTGCCATTTTTGCCAGGAAAGGAGCCTATCTGTTCGAGAAGTTCGAAAACATTGAGCATTGTGTGATGGTGTTCTTTATTCCGGATTCATATATCAAGGCAGTTGTTAATGAAAATCGTAGTCAGCTACCCGTTACCCGTCAACCCGCAGCACCTGTAGATGCGATTGTAAAGCTGGACCTTACAGCATCCACCAAAGCATTTTTTCAATCGATGCTTGCTTACTTTCAGGATCCTCCGTCCGAGAGTATTCTGGAACTGAAGTTCCGCGAATTGCTGCTCAATATTATGAGCAATCCACGCAATCAGGATGCGCTCGCCATGGCCAGCAATATTCAATCACATGAACGCCCGTCTATCCAGCACGTTATGGAAGACAACTTTTTGTATAACCTTACGATGGAGGATTTCGCGAAGATCGCCTTGCGCAGCCTGCCAACCTTCAAGCGAGAGTTTAAAGCCATCTATAATACCACACCCGGAAAATGGTTGCTTCACAAGCGACTGGAGAAAGCCACCTTGTTACTGAATTCCACAACAAAAAGCGTAAACGAAATAGCTTTTGAAAGTGGTTTCGAGAACAACACACACTTTAGCCGCGTGTTTAAAGAGAAGTATGGAAAATCTCCCCTCCATTTCCGGAAGGAGACCTCCCCAGCTCATAATTGACCTCGCCAGCAATCTTTTTGATCTTTTTAGCAAAGTCTTGAGAAGGGTGCTAGTGTACCTTCGTGCTATTAAACAACCCCGAAAAATGAATTTACAGAACATCCTTCTGGAGCTAGGTCCGGAAATTGAAAAGCAAGGTTTAATCTACGATGCGGAAAATAGGTTTGCCGAAAAAAACTTTACAATGTTAAAGGCAAAAGGCGTGTACAACGCTATGATTCCTGCCGCGTTAGGAGGTGGAGGCGTGTTGTATTCAGAGGTTTGCTATTTCTTAAAAGACCTCGCTCATTATTGTCCATCAACTTCACTAGCCCTGTCGATGCACATGCACCTGATGGCAGTTCTTACCTTTAGGCATATGAATGGAGATGCCATGGCCACGAATACATTAAAGGCTGTTGCAGAGAAAGGTTTAATCCTCGTAAGTACGGGAGGCGGTGACTGGGTGTCGTCTAACGGAACCGCTAAAAAGGTTGATGGTGGTTATCGTATTAACTGTAAGAAATCATTTTGCAGCGGATCGCCCATAGCCAATATCGCTGTCATGAGTTGTGTTTTTAATGATGGCGGGAATGAGCGAGTACTGCATTTCTCCGTGCCCATGAATGCCGAGGGTGTAGAGATTATTTATGATTGGGATGCGATGGGCATGCGCGGCACCGGCTCGAACTCCATTAATTTCAAGGATGTGTTTGTTCCGGAAGAAAAGATTACGCTAACCCGAGAAAGAGGTGTATGGCACCCGGTATGGGATACTATCAGCACCTTTGCTCATCCGCTTTTTATTTCTTCGTATGCGGGCATTGTTGAATCCATTGCCAACCGTACCCTAGCGCTTTTCGCTCAGAAGAGCAGTCATGAGTCTCATGCGCTTTCAAGTCTTGGTGAAATGCACAACCACTTTCAGATTACCAACATGGCGCATCACCGGCTGGTTGAAAATGCCAACAACCTAAGCATGAAGCCAAGCCTGGATTCAGCAGTTGTAGCGTTGCAGGCGAAGGCCATTATCACCCAGCACGGAAGAATGAGTGCCCAAGCTGCTATGGAGGCCCTGGGTGGATATTCGTACTATCACAAGGTTGGTATCGAGCGGCTCTACAGAGACTTGCTTGCCGGAGAATTTCACCCCATGCAAGCAGGCAAGCAGAAAGAGATGTTGGGCAATTATTTGATTGGAAAAACGCTGGCATAATAAATTCGTTATCCCTACACAAAACTACGCCCTCATGAAAAACAAAAACTACCATAACGCAGTGATGGCTATTTTGCTAATCACTTCCATCGCCTGTTCTCCTCAAAAAGAAAGTGCCCCCATCGCAGAAATTCCGGTATGCGGAACCGTCCAATTTTCAGATGGGTGCAGTAAAGCGTTGGATAAAACTATTGCCTACGGTATTGCCCTTGTGCACCACATGACCTATACAGAAGCGGAGAAGGTGTTTGACAGTGTCATTAAAACAGACTCCGGATGTTTTTGGGGACCCTGGGGTAAAGCCTTGACGTATATTCATCCCGTTTGGGCCGATGTTCCTACAGAAGAGCAGATGAGGGTAGGTCTTTCTATGGCGCAAAAAGCATTAACCCTTGCCAAGAGTGAAAAAGAATTAGCCTATGGAAATGCGGTATTATCCTATTACAGTTTATCCGATGAGAAAACTAAAAAAGATAGGTTGATGGCTTTTATGGAAAAATGGAAGCTGGCTTACACTTCCAATACCGATGATATAGAAGCGAAATCCTTCTATGCCTTAAGCCTTATTGGTACTATTGATCCGGCCGATAAGAGTTTTGTCAATCAGCTAAAGGCAGGCAAGCTAGCCGAAGAAGTGTTGCAGATTATTCCAGATCACCCCGGTGGCTTCCATTATGTCATTCATGCCTATGATTATCCTGGCCTTAGCGATAAAGCCCTTGAGGCTGCAAATCATTACGGAACAATAGCGCCCGAAATTCCGCACGCGCTACACATGCCATCCCATATCTATACGCGTCTCGGTATGTGGAAAGAATCAATCGATTGGAATAAGCGGTCGGCAACTGCGGCATTTGATCCATCGGCCACTACTATTTCCATGCATTACTTTCACGCGTTGGATTACCTGATGTATGCTTACCTTCAGCGAGGTGAAGATGGAAAGGCGCATCAGGTTCTGGAAGATATGCGAAAGCTGGTGAAACCCATTCAAGTTAGTCCGGTAACGGCCTATGCACTAGCTGCCACGGAAAGTCGTTTAGCCTTGGAACGTCAGGATTGGAAACGAGCTTCTGAACTTCATGTGCCACAGGCTGCTGATTTTGCGTGGGATAAATTTCCTGAATTCGAAGCACTGACACATTATGCTATAGGCCTTGGTGGAGCACGCAGTGGAGCTGTAGCTACAACAAAGCATGAATTAAGCCGCCTTGATGAATTGCAGAAACTCACCAAGAATGAATATTGGATTGGACAAATTGAAATACAAAAGAACATTTTAAATGCCTGGCTCGCGTATGCTGAAGGATCAAAAAAGAAGGCATTGGATTTCATAACATTGGCTGCAGATCAGGAGTGGGCTACACAAAAACATGCTATTACGCCTGGTGATCTTTTACCAGCACGAGAATTATTTGGAGATCTTCTGATGGAACTGAATCAACCGAAGGAGGCCCTGCTACAATATGAAATGTCACTACAGCGAAATCCGCAACGTCTTAACAGTTTGTTCGGTGCCGCACTGGCGGCAGAACGTTTGAACGATAGCGCCAAATCTGGCATGTACTATAAGCAAGTCGTTGAGCTCACTTCGTATGGGGGTGTTACCCTCGAAAAACGGCTAAAAGCAACGCAGTATTTAAAGGCTCATAGTTGATCTAACCGTTTGGAAGTTGGTAGACAAATAGCTGGTAACAATACCACGATATGAGAAAATATAGTAATTTTTGGATGACGATAATTTTTGCAACGCTAGTATTATTATTTATGCAATCCTTTAAAGCAGAACGTGAATGTAAGAATCGATTAATCGACCTGAGCCATGAAATCGAACAGGGTATGATAACCTATAAAGGTTTGCCCGCTCCGGTCATTTGCGATTATTTAAGTCGGGAGGATTCCCGAAAGCGATATGATGCCGGCACGGAATTTCAGATTGGTAAAATTGAAATGGTAAGCAATACAGGTACATACATTGATTGCCCGTTTCATCGCTATGCCGATGGCGAGGACTTAAGTGAAGTAACGGTGGATCGATTTGCTGAACTAGAGGGAGTATTGATACGGATTGATCTTAAAAATGGTGATGCCATAGGAAAGGAAATATTTGAAGGCAAGGAGTTGAGAGGTAAAGCTGTTTTAGTAAACACAAATTGGAGTAAGCATTGGCGCACAGACGCTTATTTTGAGAATCATCCATTTCTTACGGAAGAAGCAGCTATCTTTCTGCGCGATGCAGGCGTGAAGTTAGTGGGCATCGATTCGCACAATATCGATGATACCAAAATAAATAGCAGGCCAGTTCACACCATCTTATTAAAAGCTGGAATCCTGATTGTAGAGCATCTGTGTAATCTGGATCAAATACCCAAGGGTAAGTTTGTCTTCAATGCTGTGCCTCCAAAGTTTAAAGGTGTAGGTACATTTCCTGTACGGGCGTATGCCAGAATGGTTTGAGTTAGATGGTTCAAGGGTTGAAGGGTTGGATATCAACTTCAAGCTTTTAATGTTAACCTTCAAACTTCTTTAAGTATTCTGAAACATACTCAGAAATAAATTTTCTCCGATACTGCATGATGAAACGCGGATGAGCCAAGGGAACGATGGTGTCAAAGAATTTGTGTTGTCGGTTGATCGCGGTGAGGTAATCAAAATTTTTTCCTTCACCCAGACAGAAACATTTTTTTCGATCAATGCCAAGGTCTAGTTGCTTTCGCATTGAATCCAGCATGAATGGCTCAACTATCTGTTGAAGTTCTTTGGAGTCGTAATAGTTCAGGTTCTTACCGTCTTTGGTAAACCCTAATGGACTAACCGCCCCAATGAAAAACCTGGCGAAAAATTTTTCTGGTCCTCCGTAGGCTTCGATCATGGTGTAAATAAAATCGGCCGAGAGTTCAGCTTTTTTCTTCAGGTTGTTGGGTATGTTACAGAATTTCTCAAGCTTGATTGGATCCGTAAAGGGCACTCCGGTTACGCCACCACCGAGTCGGCCGGGATTGATTCCCAGGATCAAGGTTCTCGATGCCTGATCATTGTAGAATTTACGATAGAATTTTTCGCACAACTGAAATGTATCCTGATCTTGATAAGGATTCAATACGTCTACCCCTGGTGGAAGTTGCACCGTGAGGCGAAGTGATTGATAGAATGAAAGAATACGATCGGCAATTGTCATGGTTGTTGACTTCTGGCTTTTGTAATCCGAGACTCTATAGTTCAAATGCACTTTTATAAAACCCTTCCCGTTGAACAAAATCGATAAGGTTCAGGTAGAACGGATGCGACCCCAGTGTGGCACTGTCGCCTACCATCAATAACTTTTTCTTGGCGCGTGTCATGGCTACGTTGGTTCTGCGGATGTCGCTCAGAAAACCGACTTCTCCACGATTGTTACTGCGCACAAAGCTGATGGCAATTACTTCACGTTCCTGTCCCTGGAAAGCATCCACCGTGTTTATGGTAATCAGCCCAAGGATCTGTTCAAGAACGGATGATGTCTCGGCCAGTTTATGCAAATGATCTACCTGCGCACGATAGGGTGTGATAATACCCATAGTGATTTTTTCTTCTATCCAGGTATGTGCTCCGATCTCTTCAACCAATTTCTCTACCTGACGGATAAGCAATTGTGCTTCTTCTTCATTCAGCCGACTCAGGGTTTCTTCGTCCTGTGTTTCGGCATGACCACACCCTGCGGTGTCGATAAATTCGACCGGTGCTTGATGCGGACGAAGTAATTCTCTTTTCACCGATTCATGCGCAATCAGGTCATCGTTATAGAAGTAGTGCGAAGAAAATTTCATGATGTCTTCGTGCATGCGGTATTGCACCTTTAGCATTGAAGCGTGTTCAGGATACTTATTAATTCCCTTTTCAAAAAGCGTTTGAGCCAAACCTTGTTTCGCGGCTTCATTCGATTTTATCGTTGGCGGTAATTGAAGATGGTCGCCTGCAAAGATCACCCGTTCAGATCGCAGCAAAGGAATCCAGCAGGCCGGTTCGAGTGCCTGACCGGCTTCGTCAATGAAAACGGTTTTAAATTTTTTGCCACGCAGGGTTGGATGCGAAGCGCCAACGAGAGTGCAGCAGATAACATCGCTCTTGTTAAGGAGATCGTTGATGATGTAGAATTCAAGCAAGTCTGCATCGGCTTTGATCAGCTTCGCTTCTTGCAGTAGTTCTTTGCGCTGCTGGCGTTCGTGGTAGCCAAAGTTGCGCTTGAATTTTAATGCTGTACTTTTGACTTGCTCCATTTTTTTTCGGAGTTGGCGCAGTTCTTCAAAGTTATGGTGTGCGGCAATACGCGCATCAAGGGTTTTACTGAGTGTGTGTTCCGTAACGCGCGCGGGGTGACCGATGCGCAACACTTGAAGTCCTTGTTCGCTTAATTTATCGGTAAGCAAATCCACGGCCGCATTGCTGGGTGCACAAACCAACACCTGACGTTCGGCTTTTACCGTTTGAGCAATGGCTTGCACAATAGTTGTTGTTTTACCTGTGCCGGGTGGTCCGTGAATGAATGCAACTTCAGAAGCCTCTAACACTTTTTGTAACGCATCCCGTTGACTTGCATTTAATGTACCATTTCCAAGAATATTTCCTTCAACCTTAAGCTTAGCGCTTAGCGCTTTATGCTTTTCTTCGCCCACCAAAACTTCACGCAGCGTGGCCACCCGGTTGTCTTCCGCTTTCATCACCTCGCGCAAGGCGAATTCCATTTCGCGGTAGCTCATCTCGTCAAACATTACGTCCACCCCCAGCAGGCCATCTTCAATCCAATCTGGCAGTTCATCGCTGCTGATGGTAACGACCATGGTATTATCGCGCACGTAGTTGATCACACCGTTGATATGTTCTTTTTCAGGTTTGTTGGATTCATTTGAGAACACACTAACCGATTTGCCACTTTGAAAGGCATGGGGCTGATCGAGGTGATTGGTTCGCTCTACTTCAATGATGAGTCGCTCACCCGTACCGATGTAATCGCGTTTGAGTTTGAGCGGATACCAGGTGGTACCTTCCTGCGTGCGTTGATGCAGTGAACGAAGCAGTACTTTTTGTCTGTAGTATTCCAGGTCGGCCTGACGTTCCAGTTTGATGAGTTCAAGGGTGTGGTTGAGGGAGTCGATGGATTTCATGCGATCCCAAAGATAAGGGATATTAGATGTGAGACGTTAGCTATCAAATGTGAGATTAACGATACAACCAGGCAGAGGTCAGTAGTTAGCATCCTGTTATCCAGCTTTTCGTGGAATGTGAATGGTAAAGCGTGTGCCTTCGCCAACAGTACTTTCAACGGTTATTTTCCCGTTCATGGCTTCTACCTGTGTTTTTACAAGGAAGAGCCCAATACCTTTTCCTTCAACATGATTATGAAAGCGTTGGTAAAGATTAAACACTTTTTCACCCGCTAAAGACAGATCAAGGCCGATACCGTTATCGGTTACTTCTAGCCTCAGGTTATCGTCTTCAACTTTTGCAGAAACGGTAATAACCGGTGTTCGCGCGGGCGAGCGGTATTTGATGGCATTACTCACCAGGTTGTACAGAATACTTTCGAAGTAGGCAGGTATTCCGTAACAGCGCATTTCCATGTTGAAGTTGTCGGTAATCTGCGCCTTCGACTCGGTAATTCTTTCTCTTAAAATGCTTCTCACTTTATTTAGTCGCTCCATCAGGTTGATCGGCTCAAATGAATGGGTGGCTCCCTTTTTTATTTCAAGAATGGCGTTCAGGTCGTGAATAACATGATCCAGGTCTTCGGCTGAGTGCCGAAGTTTCTGAACTACGATTTCATCCTGAGGCATACTGAATTGATCACTCTTAATGAGGTTGGTGAGGCCGAGAATGCGGGCTACCGGTGAGCGCAAGTTGTGCGCAATGATAAAACCAAATTGTTCCAGCTGACTGTTTTGCCGGATTAACTCCAGGTTGGTTTTAACGAGTTCGCGTGTTCGATCGTCAACCTGCCTTTCTAGATTCTGACTGTAAGCCGACAGGAATATGTTGGTTTCTTTTCGCTTGCGATAATTTTTGAACAGAATAAATAACAGGATGAGTAAGGAGAATACCGCGGTAATGGATGCCCCTGTTATTGATCGTTGTTTGGCCATCCGGGCATCGTTCAACTCAGCATCTTTGCGCAGTAATTCGTTTTCGCGTGCTACCCTGTTTGTTTCATACCCCAGCTTGAGATTCTCGATATACTGTAGTTTGTCTTCACTGAAAATGCTGTCCTGGTATACATTGAATAGTTTGTAGTAGTGAAGTGCATTTTTGTAATCGTTCATCGCTTCATACACTTCATGTAAAATACCATACGATTCCTTTATTTTGTCGCGGTAACCGTTGGCTTTCGATATCGCCAAACTTTTTACAATGGCCTCGATGGCCAGTGGAAACTCCTGCCGGTCTTTATGTATTCTAGCCAACCCGTTTAACGTATAGGTAAGTCCGAACTGACTTTTCCGTTCAGCGGGCAGACGCAGCGATTGCATGTAAAATTCTTTAGCGTTGGTTAATTCTTTTTCCAGGTAGTATACTTCTGCGCGATTGTTGTAGATGTAGGAGAGTGTGTAGTCGGGTTGAGGATGTTGCTGTTCGCGTTGCAAAGCTTTTTCAATCCAATAGGCTGCACTATCGTATCGACCGGCTTTGGTGTATCCACGGCCAATAAAATTCATAATGCTGGCCAGGTTTGGTACGTTTACTTTCTCACCAATAGCGTAAGCACGTTTCAAATACTTTCGTGACTCATCGTAGCGTTCCAGGCTGGAATAAATATTTCCGAGTGATGAGTAAGCATCGATCAGATCAAGGGTGTCGTCCAACTGTTCAGCAATGGAAATCTTGCTCAAGGTGTATTCAATGGCCACGGAAAAGTTGCCCAGCCTGCGATGCACCCTCATTAAAATAGTGAGGGCCTGCTGGGTGCCCCGATCGTACTCTATTTTCTTAGATTTCTCAAGTGCCTGTTGACCGTAGCCGAGTGATTTTTTCAGGTCGGTGTTATAGTATTCAACACTCAGCGTGTTAAGAATGTCAACGGCCTGTTTAGTGTCTTTTGCTATTTTCAATACTGTTTCCAGACTATCGATGGCGTTGTGTTCAGTCGATTGTCCTTTTACGAGTGTGTATACTCCAAGCAGGGAAAGTAGAAAAAGAATTCTCACAAATATAAGGTACTATAATTCTTTCGAAATCAATTCAACAGCTTGGTAAGCTTTTTAAGTTCTTCCTGATTGACTCTGGAGTAAATGGTGTTAACGATGTTTTGTTTTTCGCGGGTGGTCAGGCGCCAGCTTAGTGAAGCCCGTGCACTGTTCTGCCGAATGCTGTCCATCTTTTGGAGTATGGGTACATAGTTGTCGGATTGATATTGAATGTCGATTCGATCAATCGCGGCCGGAAACCACGAGCGGGCATGGCTGATCAACATATCGCTGCTGATGTCCTGAAAATTTTCGAAGTTGTTATACACACTGCTGATGGGCTGGGTGAAGTCATCTATGATGGTTTGTTCAGCTTTGGGTGTGATGGTGGCCAGTTTGGGCGAATCGCGTATTGATAGAAAAATAACACCCGATGTATTCTCGGCAATCCATTCTTTGTACGCATACAGAAACCGGATGGCATCCGAAAGACCAAAGTTGTCGGAAATGCCGGCATCCATAATTTGAATAGGTGGATCGGTGGGCAGTGTGGTATTGGGTGTAATGTAAGGAAAGGTGGCGCTCATACGGAGGGCTGAAAGAAAGCGCAGGTGGTTTCCTCCCTGATCTTCGAACAATGCATGAAAATCTACACCACTTATTTTGGATCTTCTGTAATCCGGAAAATTGGCAATATCATAATTCATAAACGATACGGGCCGTGAGGCGATGTATAGTTTACGACCATCGTTTACAATGGTGGGTGTTAGAATCATCATCGGAATAAGCGCCTGTTGTTCCGCGCTGTCGTAGGCCGTGATGGGTTTGTCGAGCAGGCCTTCGGTGATCTGGTTGAGTTGATCTTCGAACGTGTAGCCGCGATCGCGATAATAGTATTGTCCTTCGTATTCAAATTTGGTAAATCCAACAAAGAGATCGTTGGCGAGCAAACTGAAGATTAACGGATTGAGATTGTCGGTAGAAATTTTTTCGCGATGAAGCGCAGCGTATGGATTTCTGTTTTCACCCAATTGTTCGCGCAGGGTCAGCTCCCGAAAGTAGCTGGCGCCAATCAGCCCCCCAGATGCTCCTGTAATCAAAATCGCATTGCGCATCAGACTACCCTGGCTTAAGCTGTCGGCAGTTTGAAGGGCGGTGAGGGTCCACAATGCTGCCCGTTTGCCGCCACCGCTTACACAGATAAAAACCATTTTCGGTTTTTGGCTTTCCTGAAATTTCTGACGCCAGTTTTTCAACATGCCGATGGTGATGGCGCGGTCGCGTTCAATAGCGGTGGTATCATTCAGTCGCTGTAGTACATCAATGGAGTATTCGGCTGGTGGTCGTGAATACTCCAGTCCGAAGGCTTCATATTGCTTGCTGAAGTAATCTTTACCTACCATGGTGTTGAGGAGCAGAAACAGGATGGTGGCTACGGTGGCCGACCAGCCGCCAAACCAGTACGAAAAAGCACCGGCCATCATAACAAAAATGGTAAGGAAGATTACAAAGCTCGCGGCTGCCGGAAGTTGAAAGGATGGAACGTCTTTCATTATTCCCAGCAACATGACAAATCCGAAGATTAAAAGTTCAATAATTACCAGGTTGAAATGATTTTGATCGAATACCTGTAGGATGGAAGCTTTATCGTAGAAGTGTGTGTCTTCTACATTTCGTACACCGAAGAAATCAAGGTAGTTGTCAACCCGTACTTGTTTTTTTCGGGCGATGTCCAGTTTATTCATAGCACTGGCACGGGTTACCTGCACATTCTGTTTTAGTTTCTCATCAATCCGGCATACTACATACCGGAAGATGTCTTTGTTGGTGAACCGGAAGTACACCATAAAGAGGAGTGTCATGGAAATAAATCCACAGAAGAGGCCTGCCAGGTTAATGGCCAGATCTCTTCCGGTGGTGTATTCGTTGTTGATCTGAAATTCAATGATCTGAAAGACATAAATGGTGAGGAACACCGCAGGTACAATGCTATTGTTCAGTGCAAACTTGGTGAAGGGTCGCGACAGGGCACCCACAAATGAAAACCGATGGCCATCGGTAATGTAACACGTAATGTGAAATGAAATCGTGAAGCCCGCAGTAGCCAACCCCATGATGAAGAAACTGGCGAAGCTTACTTTGTGTAAGTACTCCGGGTCGAGAAACAAGTAGGGTATACCGAGGTACTTTCCGAAGTTCCCCGTTACCATGGCAAAGAGAATAACCCAACATAGCATCAACACGTGATTGCGTTTGATGTTGTTAACAAGAAGCTGAACAGGAAATGAGTAGGCGATCTTGGGTGCTAAAAAATAAAGTCTGCGGAGCATAGCCAAAGTTGTCCATTCAAGTTAGCTATTTTTTACTCATGTAAAACTGCAGTGGCATTAACCAGGTTAAATGAATTACTGGATGGAACATCAACCTTAAAACGGTCGAGACACCAGGTATCCTGTTCATTCAACTCCATCCGTAATCACGGCTTGTGGCTAAGGCAGTTGGTTAAGTCTTAGCCAAATGCGGAAATTTTATCCGCGTACAGCTCATTTTCAGGTCAAAATGTCTTTACATGAGATCGTTTTTAGGATAAAACCGGCCATAATGACTTAAAAAATTAAGTAAAATCTCATCGGCACATTTTTGTAGGTAGGGGTATCAGGTTTAAAAATTGTAAAACCCAAAAACAAAACACATATGAGTATCATCCGCTATAACACTTCCGCTAATGATTTCGCACCGATTTCATTCAGTCATCTGATCGATCGTTTTTTCAATGAATCGCTGGCACGCAAAGGTGGTTCTGCGTATTCTTTTGCGCCACGGGTTGACATCGTAGAAACGGAAAAAGCTTTTGAAATTCAATTGGCTGTTCCGGGCGTTAACAAAGAAGACTTCAACCTCAATGTTAACGAGAATCGTCTGACAATTTCCGGTGAGCGTAAGTTTACCAAGGAGTTGAAGGAGGAGAACTATCGATCTATCGAAACGCAGTATGGAGCCTTCAGTCGTTCCTTCACGCTTCCTGAAAATGTTGATGCTTCAAAAATCAGTGCGAGCTACATCAATGGCATCCTGGAAGTAACACTGCCAAAAGACGAGAAAAAAGTATTAAAGACAACCATCAAGGTAAATTGAGGGGTTTAGGTTAGGTGGTTAGGCGCTCCGTTTTCGGAGCGCTTTTTTTTGTCACAGATTATCGAATGGGTTGGATTCCGCGGAATAATTTACAATACTAACAAGCTGTGGTCGATGTCTTTATTTGTGATGGTGATCATTTTTCAATTCTGAAATGTTAACTTTCAGTACGTTAAATGGGATTGGTATGAAGCGTTCAATTTTGATTTTTATTGTGATGCTGGCTGCGTGCGTTGGGGGTATGGTGGGCTCAATCATTACACTCCGCTTCCTCGATGGTTCATCACCGCCTTATCAATCGATCAACGATCGGCAGCAACTTGTGCTCACAGGTTACAAACCGGATACTTCGTATCATGTTCCGAAAGAACTGGATTTCCTGGCGCCTGCGCGAAACGTCACGTCAGGGGTTGTTCATATTCAAACTTCGTATGGTCCGGGTGATTTCAGCATTAATCCGTTGCAATATTATTTTGATACTCCGGCACGGTCATCAGGTTCGGGTGTGATCATTTCGGATGATGGTTACATTGTAACGAACAACCATGTGATTGAAGACGCCAGCAATATTGAAGTAGTGATGAACAACAACCAGCGCTTTTATGCCAAGTTGGTAGGAACAGATCCAACCACCGATCTAGCCCTGTTAAAAATCCGCGCGAAGAATCTTCCCTTTCTGAAGTATGGAGACTCCGACCGGATTACACTGGGTGAATGGGTACTGGCTGTTGGTAATCCATTCAATCTGAATTCAACCGTAACAGCCGGTATCGTTAGTGCCAAGGCTAGGAACATTGGAATACTCAGCGATCGCACAAATCATCTTCAGGTGGAATCCTTTATTCAAACCGATGCCGCTGTAAATCCGGGCAACAGCGGAGGCGCCCTGGTGAATTTACGTGGCGAGTTGATTGGGGTAAATACAGCCATTGCAACTTCGTCAGGAAGTTTTCAAGGTTATTCGTTTGCTATTCCGGTAAGTTTGGTGAAGAAAGTGATGGACGACCTGCTTGAATTTGGGCAGGTGCAGCGGGGCTTGCTGGGCATTCAGATCACTGATGTAACGGCTGTGATCGCAGAGGATTTGAAGTTGAATAGTAATCAAGGTGTGCTCGTTACCCGCGTGAACGAAAGCAGTGCGGCTTTTGAATCGGGCATTGTAGCCGGTGATGTTATTGTGGGTATCGATGGGCATGGAGTAAACTCCACGTCAGAGTTGCAGGAGTGGGTAGCCCGCAACCGGCCAGGTAAAGAAATTGATGTTCAATATTGGCGCGAAGGTGAATTGAAAAACGTAAAGGCAAAATTGAAAAACAATGAAGGGAATCTGGAGATTGCAAAAAAAGAAATTCGGTACGACCTGAATGGCGTTAAAGTAGAAGATGTTCCTTATAAAGTATTGGCGAATCTTCAGTTAGAAGGCGGTGTTCGGGTTAAAGATGTATCTACTGGAAAATGGAAAGAAGCGGGGCTGCGAAAAGGATTTATCATTGCCTACATCGATAAAATTCCAGTTGATAATGTAGAAGATCTCAATCGCATTTTGGATTTTAAAAATGGCGGCATTCTCATAGAAGGCGTCTATGACGATGGCGAGAAGGGTACGTATGGGGTGGAGTGGTAGAAATTATTACTATGCGCAGGAACGTTTAATCAGAATCTCAAATACATTTGGATCATGTTTCAAAATCCCGATAGATAAAGGTATAATGTCATCAATCTGAAATAGTGTTCGCTACACTGACGGATTCTTGTCAGGTTGCGAATTACTACTGTATCCTTAGCTTTGTGCTAGTTCATGTCATTGACCGTATGAAAAATTTTGGTATTAAAGAAGCGCTGGATACTCTCGGCATCAAAAAATCTAACCTGGGTACCTCTACCGGTGCGAAGTGGTTCAAGACTGCTGGCACAGCGCTGGAGTCGTATTCACCTGTTGATGGAAAGCTTATTGGAAAAGTGTACGCCACCGATGAAAAATCATATCGGCAGGTAGTCACAAAATCACAAGAAGCTTTTACAGAGTGGAGAACGTGGCCTGCACCAAAACGCGGTGAAGTAGTACGCCAACTTGGTGATGCCTTTAGAAAGTATAAAGAGCCGCTCGGCAAACTGGTTTCGTACGAAATGGGTAAGTCATACCAGGAAGGCCTTGGCGAAGTACAGGAGATGATTGACATCTGCGACTTTGCTGTTGGACTGTCGCGACAACTGCATGGACTTACTATGCATTCAGAACGTCCGAATCACCGCATGTATGAACAATGGCATCCGGTAGGCGCTGTGGGCATTATTACGGCCTTTAATTTTCCGGTGGCTGTGTGGGCATGGAACGCCATGTTAGCCTGGGTTTGTGGTGATGTTTGTATCTGGAAAGCATCTGAAAAAACTCCGTTGTGTAGTATCGCTTGCCAGAACATTGCTGCTAACGTATTCAAAAAGAATATTGTGCCAGAAGGTGTGTCGTGTATCGTAAATGGAAATTATGCTGTAGGTCAGTGGTTATCGGCCGATGAAAGCATCCCGTTGGTTTCTGCAACCGGTTCGGTGCGCATGGGTAAAGCTGTTGCAAAAACAGTAAGCGAGCGTTTAGGTCGGTCGTTGCTGGAGTTGGGAGGAAACAACGCCATCATCATTACCGAAAAAGCAAACCTGGATATGGCCATTCGTGGTGCATTATTTGGAGCAGTCGGTACGGCCGGGCAGCGGTGCACAACTACACGCAGACTGATTATTCACGAGAATGTTTATGAAGAAGTAAAAAACCGTTTGGTAAAATCATATAAACAACTCAGCATTGGTAATCCATTAGATACCAGCAATCATGTTGGGCCGTTGATCGATACACAAGCCGTGAAACTTTATAATGATGCGCTGAAACGGGTGAAAGCAGAAGGAGGAAGTTTTCTGATTTCAGGGGGTGTAGTAAGAGGCAAGGGATATGAGTCAGGATGTTATGTGAAGCCCGCTATTGCCGAAGTGAAGAACGAGTATGAAATTGTGCAGCATGAAACATTTGCGCCCATTCTCTATCTTATTAAGTATAAAACCCTTGAACAGGCCGTTGGTTATCAAAACGGTGTGAAGCAAGGCCTATCATCAGCAATTATGACGACCGACCTCCGTGAAATGGAATACTTCTTGTCGCACGAAGGTTCTGACTGCGGCATTGCCAACGTAAATATTGGAACTTCCGGCGCAGAAATTGGAGGAGCTTTTGGAGGCGAAAAAGAAACCGGTGGTGGCCGCGAGTCGGGGTCTGATGCCTGGAAGGCCTACATGCGCAGGCAAACCAATACGATTAACTTTGGAAATACCCTTCCTTTGGCGCAAGGAATTAAATTTGATATTTAGGTTTGTTTGGAAATCAGCTTCAATACCTTATTTTTATAAACCATTAAAGAACCTATGGCAGGAAAAAAATATCGCACCGTCATGCTCATTGATGATAATGAGATCGACAACCTCATTAATCAGAAGATGATTGAAGCGGCTTCTGTAACCGAAAATATTTACACGCATACCGGTGCCAAAAGTGCTATCGAATTTTTGAAAAACATGGAAAAACTGGATGTGGCCGATCAGGTTCTTCCGGATATTATTTTCCTCGATATCGATATGCCGTTGATGGATGGTTTTCAATTTTTGGATGAGTTCGAAAAATTAACCAATGTGGCGAAGAAGAAATGTAAAATTGTAATGCTCACGTCTTCCATCAACCCGCAGGATTTTAACCGTTCAAAAAAATACGAGAACGTAAAGCTTTACCTCAACAAGCCACTGTCGCACGAAAGCATTGTGAAACTTGAAGTTTAGTATTAGTATTGCTTTGAAAAACAAATGCCCGCGAATTTCTCGTGGGCATTTTACTTTTAGGTTGGATTTACTAATAATTAGAATTCCGTAAGCAGGTTTACAAAACGCTCGTCTAGTTTAACCAGCATCGTAGGGGCGAAGTAGCCCACCTGCAGGGTGCTCAGCCGTGGTATTACGGCATGAATCTTTTTAGCTTTTTCTTTCTTGGCTTCACTGGTGGCGATCTTCAGGATTTTTAAAAAGAGCTGAATGCTTTCGCAAGTATCTTTTCCGAACATGCGGATTTGTCGCTGGATGCTGTTGGAGAGTTGATTGAATAATTCAAAGTCGTGCATCAGGGTATATTGCAACGCCAGCAGCGATTTGATCTCCAGTTGTGCGTACGGGTACTTCTTCAGGCTTACCTCGTTTAGTAAATTGTTCAGCAGTTTGGCGGCTTCATCGAACTTGCCAACGTAGTAAGAGGAGAGTGCGCGATAAACAATATAAACAATATGCTTGGGCACATCCTGTGTATCTACTTCGTAGTCGAGGAAGATACTTTCATTTTCTGCATATAACTCAGCTTCGGCACCTACGCGCAAGTGGCGCTCCAGTTTCGACAGCAGGAATTGTGCAGGGAAGGTAAAGGTGGCATAGTTCACCATCAGGTTGGCGCAGGCATCGTTTACTTCTTCGTAATACTTTTCGGCCTGACGGAATACTTTGTAATGGTTGTAGTATTCCAGTTTCAGGAATTCAAATACCAGGTTTACATGGTAGTAGATAGAATCCAGGTGGTAGGTCTCAAATATTTTCTGAACCTTTTCGAAGATATCTTCAATGGATTCGCCTTCCTGGTGCATGTTGTCGTCTACTTCTACAAACAAGCGGTGGAAGATGTACATGCAGCTTTGGTACACATACAACCGGTGTGATTCATAGAGTTTGCCCACATTCTGCATCTCTTTCATCAGTAGGCCGAGTCCCAGCTTTTCTACTTCGCCTCCGTTCAGCATGTAGTCGCCATACTTCTTAAAGTAATCGGCCAGCAAGTCTTCTGCTTTATCTACGGCCAGCATGTAGGCTACGTGCCGGTTATACAATTGCGAGTATTGAAAGTAGTCGGGCGAATTGATGTTCAGCTTTTTAAGCGACTTGTAAATAACAGTCAGTTCGTTTGCCAGGTCGTAATCCAGCAATTCCTTTTCAAGTTTCTTCAGCGTAGCGACCGAAATTGCCCGCTTCTTGGTGAACATTACCTCGTTGATGTTGGCAACTTTCCGCAGTACATCGGTACGCGGACTTTCCAACTGGCCCATGAGGAACTCTTCAATCTTGAGGTTGAGTCGCGACCGCAGGGTGTAGTATGCGTTTGCATTCACATCCAGCTCAGCCATGATCTTGTTGTCTGATAGCTGACGCTCGCGCAGCGATTTCAGCAGATACGCTGACTTATCAGCGTTACTCTCAATCAAAGAATCGTAAATGGATTTGAAGTCTTTCTCGGAAAGTTGCTTGATGATATTCTTTAGCTTAGCCATGCCGACCTGTTAACATCCTGAAAATTTACAAAATTTATTACATCCTGCAACATTGCCATCAAACCGGCAGCCGATTTCTTACTCCGAAGTTTGTAGTTTTGCTCGTTGTGATCAGCAGAAATATGAAAGTGATTGTTCTTTGTCTGGCGATAGTACTACCGACTTTGGGTATTGCCCAACTGTCGGTGGAGCGTATGGCGTTGAACAACCTGAGCAAGCAAAAGTGGGAGCGTGCCCATACACAGTTACAGAAAGCTATCCGAAAAGACAGTCTTAATACGGCTGCCCGGTACGTCATGGCGCAGTACTTCTTCACGCCTGGTAATCCCGACTTTCAACTTGACTCTGCGTACCATTACATGATGCAGGCGCTGGAAGATTATAATCACTCCACAGTGAAGCAACACGAACGACTAAAACGTTTTCCGGTGGATAGCCTCATCCTCGTGTTGTATCGCCAACGCATTGATAGTGCAGCCTTTGAGCGGGCCAAAAGCATTAATTCAGAGAAAGCTTACCTCGATTTTCTTCAACACTTTCCATTGGCAAGTCAGCGCGAACAAGCGGAAGAACTTCGTGATGAAACCGCCTACCTCGATGCATTGAAAGTAAATACATACCAGGCATTTTTGAGCTTTATCAACCGCTATCCCCGGGCCGAAAGAGTGGCCGAGGCGCGAAGACGTTATGAAAAGTTGCTATATGAAAGCCACACACGCGACAAACGATTGGCAAGTTATATTTCTTTTTTGAAGGCATACCCCAATACACCTTATCGGCCGGAGCTTGAGAAAAATATCTTTGAGATCAGCACAGCCTCGGGTGAGGCGGCAACCTATGTTTCATTTTTGCAGCAGTATCCGGAAAGTCGTTTTGAGAAAAAAGCCCGGAATATACTTTACCATTTAATGACCGATGAACATCCGGAAAGCAAAGTGCCTGTCCTTGAAAACGATTCTTTAAAAAATATCCGGTTGCTTGAGCATCAATACCTGGTTCCTTTTTTAAAAGGCGAGTTGTTTGGCTTTATGAGCGAAGACGGTCGGGAAGTTTTAAAGGCACAGATCACCGAACTCAGCAACGAATATCGCTGTGGAAATATCATGGAAGATGTGCTGGTGTTCGATAATAAAATTCTGACGCGCAGTGGCACCGTAATTTTTACTGGTAATGTTCGGTCAGTTGATGACCTCGATCAGGGATTTCTGCTGGTGGGAACCGATAGCGGCATGCAGGTAATTCATAAAAGTGGCTTTACTCCGGGCGATCGTACAGTAGATGATGCCAAACTGCTGAACGGTAAATTACTGGCGTTGAAAAAGGACAACCTTTGGTCGGTGTGGACCTTAAGTGGACGATTGTTACAATACTATGCGTGGGACGATATCACGGCTATCAATAACGTAATCGTTTTCCGGCAGCAGCAGAAAGTTTACCTGGCAACTCTTCATGATGTGGCTCAGGTTGCAAACCAGCAGCTGTTAATGCTTAATGATCCATTTGATGAAGTAAAGGCCTGGCCTGACGGTATACTTTGGGTGAAGACTGGATCGTACGAAGGTGCCTTGGATCAATCCCTCAACGTTCACATCAAGTTCGAGAAACAGGTATTGACTCCGGTTTCTTTTGGGGCAACGAGTTCAGTTGGTGTGCTTCATCGAATCTATAATAAAGGAGGGAATGAATCGCCTGTGTTTCAACAGGTGCAGGTTCAGGAACCCTGGGTATCCGTTAAGGTTAATGGCGCTTGGCGCTTGTTTGATCCGTCACTAATGAAGTACCAGAGTGAAGCCTTTGATACCATCCGTTTTGCCGGGCCATGTGCTGTTGGTGTTTTTAACGACAGCCTCCGGATTTTCTTTTCACCGACCAATACCCTGGATGTTTTGCAGTCGGTTCAATACGAGTTTATCCCCGGGCTCAATAAATCATTCTTTCTTCAGCTCGAGTACGACAATAAAAAAAATATTTATGATCAGCAGGGATTGAAATTGTTTACTATTGAAGCGGACAAAATTCAGTATGCCGGGCAGAACCTGTTTATCATCAGCAGGAAAGACAAGAAAGGATTAGTACAATCTGATGGAAAAGTTGTGTTGCCGATTGATTACCATGCGATCGGTAGTGTGCAGGATGGTGTAGTAACCCTCCTTAAGTCGATGAAGTTTGGGATGTACAACATTGCGCAAAAAAAACTCATCAAACCCGAATACACCAAGAATCTTGTTCCCTACAATACACATGTACTTGTTGCTTTTAAGGACGGCAAATTTGGTTTGGTAGACTGGGACAACAAACCGTTAAGCAAGTTTGATTTTGATGAAATACACTACTGGAACGATTCGGCTGCCCTCGTGAAAAAAGCGTATCAATGGATGATTTATGAAATCAAGTCCTCGCGCGTGTTGCAAGACAAGATAAAAGACTTTACGCTTATCCATAATTCATCGCACAAGAAGTTGGCGATCATTCACCGGGAGAATAATTTTGGTGTGATATCCGGCACAGAAGGAACCATCATTCCCATCACCTTCAGCGATATTGTTAATGTAGGATCAGCCGATAAGCCTTTATACTTTACCGAGAAACATGTGGAGGAGGCTGGTATTTTTGTGGTGATCTACTATTCGGCCGAAGGTAAATTATTGCGCAGGGAGGTCTACGAACAGGATGACTATGATCGAATCTATTGTTCCGGAAACTGAAGCTCCTGAAATCATTAACAAACCATTTACATAAGATTAATTTCGGCCGTTAACTATTCTTTATCTTGCATCCATTGTTAATTGTTAAAGGTATGACCAGATCTATTCCAGCTAAACGTGCAGGGTTTCTTTTTGTCGCAATTATCACTTCACTTTTCACCCAAGCTCAGTCCATCAGTGAACGCCCTAAACTTGTGGTGGGTATTGTTGTTGATCAGATGCGACAGGAGTATCTGTACCGGTTTGAAAAGAAATTCGGTGACGATGGGTTCAAGCGCTTGATGAATGATGGCTTCATGTTGCGCAACGCACACTATAATTATGTGCCTACCTACACCGGGCCCGGTCATGCGTCGGTGTACACGGGTAGTACGCCTGCCATTCACGGTATTATTGGCAATGATTTTTATGATAAGAAGCTGAAAGGTATGGTGAACTGTGTGGGCGACACAACGTACACAACGGTGGGTGGAGCACCCGGCAGTGGTCGTGTTTCGCCCAGGCGTTTGCTGTCATCTACCATTACCGATGAACTAAAACTTTTCACACAGAAACGCTCGAAAGTTATTGGAGTATCCATTAAAGACCGTGGTGCTGCATTACCAGCCGGGCACATGGCCGATGCCGCATACTGGTACGATCGGGTTACCGGAAAATTTATAACCAGCACGTACTACATGACCAGGTTACCCGAATGGGTGAACAAGTTCAATGCACTTCGGTTGCCCGATCAGTATTTAACACAAGAATGGAAACCATTGCTTCCGTTGGATCAGTATACCGAAAGCAGCACAGATATCAGTCAGTACGAGCGAAGAATACTAGGTAAAACGAGAGCAAGCTTTCCGTACAACCTGGCACCGCTTCAGCGCAGCAAATATCCATACGATGAATTGGTGGATACTCCATTTGGCAACGAACTGGTTACCGAAATGGCAAAGGCCGCGCTGGTAAACGAAAAAATGGGCAAGCATGACGATACCGATTTTCTCTGCATTTCGTACTCTTCCACCGATGCGCTGGGGCATGCTGTCGGACCCAATGCGGTAGAACTGGAAGACATGTACCTGCGCCTCGATCGAAACATGGCTGACTTATTAAAGCGATTAGATCAGGAGGTAGGAGCCGGTAACTATACCGTATTTTTAACAGCCGATCATGCCGTTGCCGATGTACCACAATATTTGAAAGACAGTAAAGTTCCTGCCGGATATTTTCGTGAACCTTATGTTAAGGCAAAGCTGGATAGTTTTATGAATGTGTATTTTCCAGGCAAGAAAGTGATCGCGAACATGAGCAATGAACAAGTCTTTTTAAACCACGAGGCCTTTCAGCGCGATCCGAAGTCATCAGGCATCGATATGTTTATTGTTTCAGAGTTAATTGGCAAATACCTGATGACGTTTGATGGTGTTGCCAACTACTATACCGAAGGCGTGTTACGTCAGGGTAATTATGATGAAGCCGGTAGTAAAGGAATGGTGATTCGCGGGTATCATCCCAAGCGTTCGGGTGATGTGGTCATCGTGCTGGAGCCAGGTTGGTTTGAATCAGGATCGATACAAGGTACCACCCATGGTTCTCCCTACACCTACGATACGCACGTGCCGGTTTTATTTTTTGGAAAAGGAATTAAGAAAGGATCGAGCGTAAGACACCATACCATTACGGATATTGCACCAACCCTTTCAGTATTACTGCGTATAAAATTTCCCAACAGTTCTACCGGTCAGCCCATCGAGGAGTTATTCGAATAGGTATTCAGGTTTAGTAAAATATTTATTCCTGATGTAATAGGGGTAAGGAACGATTGGGTTGTCTTGATCGAAACAACAGAAACTATGATCAAGAATACAAAAGCCCTCTTTATTTATTTGCTGGCCATTCTGGCTGTTGCGCTTTCATCGTGCGAAACCGAAGACCCTGGTCCACTTCAGGAAGTTGAAAAGGAATTTTCTATCATTGATTTCGATCGGGTAGAAATGGGCGATGCCTTGCATATTGAAATCGAACAAGGCAGTACGTTTAGTATTGAGACCGAAGGCGACAGACGAAACATCAACGATCTGGAAGTGTATAAAAGTGGTAGCACACTGATTATAAAATTCAAAGATGAGCGAACCCGGCAACACGACACCTACATTGACATTACTATGCCCGTGTTGAAGTCTGTTAATTTCTCGGGAGCATCGGTTTCGAAGATCAAAGATTTTGAAAGCGATGGTGAACTGGATGTTTACCTTTCCGGAGCGTCAACGTTGCAATTGGTGGCGGGCTATCGCGCGGTTAACTTAGTGTTGTCTGGAGCTTCGAATCTCTTAATGCGAGGTCTTGGCGATGAACTTCATGCTGAAGTATCAGGGGCCTCAGTACTCAGCGCGTTTGAATTTCCGGTTGGCACGGCAACACTTGAATTTACAGGCGCCAGTGTTGGCAAGGTTACGGTTTCAGATGAATTAAAGGTGATGGGCAGTGGCGCGAGTTCAATACTTTATAGGGGTAATCCTACAGTAACGGCCAATACTACCGGAGATAGTTCTGTGCAAAAAGACTGATTTTTTATGCTTGTATTTTCATCCGCACCAACATTGGTGCGGATGACTTTCAGCTACATTAATTTTTCTTTAGGAATGAACATCTCAGGCGAAATGGTTTTTGTGTTTTCCTGAAACTGCCATTCCTTGTTGTAGCGTTCCATGATATTTTCAATAAATCCT